>JACCDV010924472.1_pt1 | contig 56914 bp, 74 predicted proteins | sample 7446131 | NCBI WGS metagenome assembly JACCDV01 (sample SAMN15323448, study PRJNA562643) | freshwater metagenome | isolation source: river surface water | place: USA:Blue River Watershed | collected 2017-08-17
CAATGCCTAGCTGCTTCACGATTGCGAGCGCATGTCCCGCGCCCCCCAACGTGCCGTCTACGACGACATCGTCTTTTTGCAACGACAGTGTTTCCACTGCTTCGTGTAAAAGAACGGTTCGATGCCCTTCAGTGTTCGAGACTGAAGATGACGGCATCGAGTTGCTGGAGGATTGTGAGCGTCGCGTGCGCATGACTATCAAAATTCCTCCAGCAGCTCGAAGCCACCGATTAGAGAGCGCCGATCTCACCAAGCTTTTCAGCCAGTGCATCAGCCTGCTTCTCAATACGGGATTTGTAGGTACTCCAGCGTTCTGCGTCCCAGATCTCGACTCGATCTGAAACTCCGGCGAAGACAACGTTCTTCTTGAGACCTGCGAACTGTGTTTGGTGCGCTGGTATAAGAACGCGGCCAGCAGCGTCTACTTCGACTTCTGCAGCGCCGGAAAGAATGAAGCGATTGAATCCTCGTGTATCGGCTTGCGCAAACGAGAGTTCCTGTAGCTTTGCAGCCACCTTCTCCCAATCCTTGCGAGAGTACACAAACAAACAGTTATCGAGTCCGCGCGTCATAACGACTTTTTTGCCGAGATCAGCACGAAAAGACTTTGGAAGCGAAATTCGCTTCTTTTCGTCCAAACTGTGTTCGTATTCGCCAATATACATAGGGTTTCAGCCACTCATTCCTGCGGGAACTATTTCCCACTTTTTCCCACTGGAATAGAGTATATACCACTATACCCCACACTGTTACAGTTATCCACACTCTATGGAGCCCGTATGACAGCAAAAAACCGCCGGTGACAAGGCACCGGCGGCTGAGAGAGCTACGACGCTACTTGCGTCGAATAATGGACCAGAGCAGCTCCTGATCTGCCCCTTCCGTCGAAAAGAACTCCCGTAAGCGTTGCTGTTCCCGAATGAGCATACGCTCATGCATTTTTGTCTCTTCGATCAGCTTGTCGTGCTTCGGCGTGCCGCGCGTGAGCGCAGCAACGGTATCACCTTTCGAACTACAGGTCAGCACTCCGGTCTTTTGAAGGATCGCGAGCGAGGTCGTAAAGCGTGACATATACGCCTCTTTCACGGTGATCGCGTCATTTTTCTCAACCCATCGATGCATCATGAGCGCGAAGGATTTGAGTCGAAATGACTGCGCCTTGGTTTCCGATCGCGCTTGCGCGCGACACAGATTCTCCACCGTTCGTTCGATGAAATCGATCGACGGCACTTCCATGCTCACTCGAGCAATGTAGTCATCGGCGTAATCAGTAGTGGCATGAAAGGCCGTGCAGAGTGACGGTTTCCCGTCTCGCCCCGCACGTCCGATCTGCTGCGCATAGTCGATGAGTGTGCGCGGCACATTGTAATGAATTACTTGCCGCACATCTGAACGATCGACCCCCAGCCCGAAGGCAGACGTGGCGATCACGAGGGGCCGCTCGTCATCGAGAAAGCCTCGTAATGCGGTCATCTTATCTTCCCGCCCCACATGGGCATGGAAGAGATATGGCGTGAAGCGATGAGTCCTGCAGAAATCGCTATCCCGCATCGTTTCGTACAGCGCCGCCGCTCCCGCACGCGAGCTGCAGTACGTGATGGTAGGCCCGACGAAGTCTCGCGAGAGCAAAACTTCGCCATAGCGATTGAGCTTTGCCCTCCCATTGAACGTTTTAAGTTTGGTACCCGCGATACGCTCCTCGATATCGAGCGCAAGATTTTCGCGGAACGGACTTGCTTCTACACGAACAAACCCTTCGCGTAGCGGTAGCCGAGCCACAATGTCATTCTCGATTCGCTCATCGAGCGTTGCGGTGAAGGCGGCACAGTGTTTGATGTTGTACCGTGTGATCGCTTGGCGAAGCCGCAGGTAATCTGGCCGGAATGAATTCCCCCACGTGCTCACGCAATGTGCTTCGTCGATCGCGATGCGATGGAACTGTACTTTCTCGAAAAGAATCGCAAACGATTCGGAAAGCAGCATTTCCGGCGACACATACACGAACACTGGCGCACCTTTTGGCAGATGCCGTATCATGAATTTTGCTGCCGCCTTCTTGGAATCGTCCATGTCGGAGTTGATCGCAAAGGCGGCAATACCGCGCCGCCGAAGCATTTGCACTTGATCCTCTTGTAGCGCGATCAACGGCGAAACTACGATGGTCCGCAAACCAAGCATGACACCAGGGAGGATGTAGCAGGCGGACTTACCGAAACCTGTCGGTAAGATACCGAAGACATCCGATCCAGAATAGCTCGCTGCGATCAGAATTGACTGCTCTGACTTGAGCGCTTCGTAACCAAACAACGCCATCGCCTCTTCGAGCGAAAGCGCTTTCAGCACTTTCGTCGGGGTATCGACACGCATGTTGTATCTCCCTATTGACTGCCTTGAAATTTATATTGTTATAGGAGCCCGGTCAATCACTTCGTTCATGAGAGAGGATTTACTTCAAAATCATGAATCTCAAACCTAAAAAGTCTGCCGGAGGGCAGACTTTCGTGTTTGTGGACCAGTACGGGGCAGACCTCGGACTAGAACGGCGCAACAGATCTGGGATGTACTTGAAGATCATTGTACTGAGGAGTTGGCTGAGCGCCAGGAGGTAGAATTTGCCGAAGCGGCATAAGCCGCGCTCATTGACACAGACTCTATGTGGCAAAACCCGCCTTCCAACGGACCTCCTTTGCACTGACAGACAAAACGGGAATGCGCCGAATCTCCGCCCAAGGAACCATGGCTTTGTTGTACTCGACGATTTCGTAATCCCGTCCGCAAGTAACCCAACTTTGACACGGTGCTCTATTCGGATTTTCGTCCCAATTGATCGAGGCGATCCTCCTCAATTCTTCGAGCGCCGTCTCGAATGTCTCGAATTCGCCGATATGATCGGAGTGCATTTCATCCTCGATGACGAAGATCTTCTGCATAGTTACCTCGCAAAGACGACTGAGGAGAGTGCACCGTCAAGTACTTTGCTATCGCGCTCGAAATATCCTGTTTCTGATGCGAAGAGTATTTTTATGAATTGTCGATTGTTCTGCTTCTCAGAAATATTGATCGCGACTCGGTATTTTAAGACGCGTCCATCCTCAGTCATTTCATAGTCGTATTTCAACCACTCTTTACCGTTGATCGTCTCAAATTCATGCTGCGATATCGTGACTCCGTTGAGACGAGAGGCTTCTTCAATTGTTGAATATAGCTCCGGCAACTTAAATGAAACAGTGTCAGCGTACAGCGTGACGTCGATGTAGGACTTTTCGTCCGGAGAATCGAAATAGAAATTCAACCTGTCCGGTGCCTCCGTCAGTTTCCAACTGCTCGGAAACTGTATCGATTCGATCGACATCGTTGGATTCGAATACGCACGATACCCTGCTGTTTCAGACGCGGTACTCAAAGCGGTCATGCCGCTGGTATTGGTTGCCGATTTATCCAGAGCAAAATTTGATCCGAACACAGCGACAAGAATGATGGCAAAAACCCACCAGCGCTTTTTAAGTTCAGTTATCACATGAAAACTATGCCATTATTTTCAATTGCTGTCAGTCCAGCACCTGCATCACCCCGGCTTGCATTTGTGTCTACAAAGACTCATCGTGTGGTGATAAAAAAGAGGCTTCGCAATACCCCCCCCGCGTGGTTTTTCTGATTACAACCAGGGCGAGTCGGAAATGGTAATTCCGAAACTCATTCGGCGCGTAATGCCCGACGCGACTGATGAGGAGCTGCTCGAGGCGACGCAAAACTTTGAAGAGTACATGCAGGTCGTTTGGGAGATCGCGCAGCGCATCAGGAAGGAGCGATAGAAGCGTGGTTAAGTGAGCTTTCCAAATCTTCGTCGCGCTCGCTTGTACCGAGGCACGCTTATCTGTTTCAAAAAACCCATTAGTCCAAGCAATCTCTTTTGTTGTCGCGCGTTCGCTTTGAGATCATTTCGGCCTAGTTCTGCATCGGTAAGCAGTTGATCAATCTCTTTTTCTATCGCCGGCGCAAACGGCGCTCCGCCAATAATCGATACACCCGTAAAGGTCTTAAGTGTACCGGGCGTGTAGTACTTTGTTTTACCGGCATTCAGTTCAAATCCGAGATGCCGAACCTCCTGCTCTACGATTTGTGCAATTGAAAGCGATCGGAGGTCTATCGGTCCGGACACGGAGATGTCGTCAAAATACCGCGTGTACGCACAACCCCACTGTCTGATCTTTGCAACAATACGCCTATCCGCGTCCGAAAGAATGAGCGCCGCGATGTAATTACTTGTCGGGGCACCCTGAGGTAACTGTCTGTCTGTAGTGGTTAGTGCAGTCAAAATCATTACATCGTCATCAGAAAAACCTTGGGTGCGAAAGATGGTGGCCACCATCTCAGGTCGGACTGATGGAAAATATGCACGCACATCAAAACATGCGCCAAATCGCTTTAAGGAGTGTTTTTTTGCATTGGCAACAACACCCTTGCTCGCACTCAATCCGTAAATGTGAGGGTTGAGCGTAATCCGTTCTAACACATTTCGAAGAATTCTTGTTTGCACGACCTTTAAACTAGGGTGCGGTTTTCTAATTATTCGCACACCCCCAGACGGCTTTGGCTCCTCTTCTTTCCGGTATAACGTCTTTCGGTTACGAACCAGGTGAGAGATTTCCCTAGCGGAACACGAGAGGAGCGATGTAAGGTGTGCACTTGGTATCGCGTGCATAGGTCGGATGTTTATACCATTTTACGCAAAACGCCGCCCATCGGGGCGGCGGTTAAAATGTAGAGGCTTAAGTAGGTTTTCAGTATCTCGTCGACGATGCTCGCAATGTATACGACTTTCGAGAGAATTTCTGAAACTTTCTCAAGCACGGATATGATTTTGGTCATATTTTGTTGCTTGGAGAAGTTGTCGTCTCCTTCGATCTTACTGCTAATACGGGTACTTGACCGACCTCAAGCCCTAGAAGACATCATTATTTATCAATCCGAAGCATTCGGACCGACTGAGTCGACGTGCCGTTCAGTATCATCGCGTAGGACGACGTGAACTGCCGAGAGCCCGCGTATCGTGCGGGAACGTTTTTTGAGACTTACCACTTTTGAAAGGAGACATCCCGTATTGCAGCTAGATGTCAGTATATCACGAATTTCCTCGACGATTGGATGAAAAAGCCCTCAGTAGACGGGTCTTTTTCACAATACACGTAGTCAAGACACGTAAATTTGCCGAGTGGACCTACGGGGAGTCGAACCCCGACCTGTTCCATGCCATGGAACCGTTCTACCGCTATACTATAGGCCCTTGTGCGGACCATCCTATCAAACAAAAATACTTATTTAAATCGCCTGAGGCGCTGAATCAATCGCCGGAGGGTTTGCGAGGCACTGTGTGAGCTCTGGCGTTTGCGTCCACCCACACTTTCCCGTTGCCTGCGGTTCGCACACCGCGTTTTGATAGCAGGCATATTCGGCACGGAACTCGCACGTGGAAACACCACCACCATTACGCGCCTCTTCTTCCGAAATACAGATCTGTCCAGAGCAGCCGGAAACTGCACAACCATTACTCGTGAGGTACGGAGTCCCTGGTGCTGGCATACCCGCATTTGGATTCTCTACAGGTACCGCCTGTGTATCGTTTACAAATGTACGACCATCAGGCGTAGCGCACTGCTCTGGGAATGATTCCATTATTGGATAGCCTTCGTTTTTACACTCCTCGAAGGTGGAGATCGCATACATACGCTGCTTCTTGGCAATATTTGAAAGTGAGAGGAGGAGCCCCGCAATAAGCGTGAGAACGATCGCAATACCGATAAGCGTAATGGTACGCGTTTGCTTCTGAACAGCTTCCGATTCCATAGGCCTGTATTGTAGCAGACGACGTACCGAGCAATCCCTTTCAATGAACCTCCAAAGCTTCTCATCCTAACGCGAAACGCGCAGGCGTTTCGCTCACGGTTGCCACTGCGTGTGCACCTTGCAGGATTCGAACCTGCGACCTTTCGAATGTGAATCGAACGCTCTAACCAACTGAGCTAAAAGTGCTTAGAGCAAATAATACTGCACTCGTTTTGGAAGCTCAAACCAGAACCTTGACGAAATATTTATATCGTGGCTATATAGCCGTCTATGATAGTCATGCCAGCATGGATGCGCATCATGCTCGCCACGGGGCTGAGCTTCGCTGCGGGCGCTGTTGTTGCGCTCCACCTCTCAGAAACCACACTCAGCTGGTACAGCTCGCTTGCAGTACCCGCATTCTTCGCAATTCCCCTTCCTGCGGTCCTGTTTATTGCGCTCGTGACCTACGCCCTCATCTCTATTGCCTCGAGCCTTATGTGGATCCACGATCCAAAGCCATGGGACTTTCGCGGGTGGGTACCGCTCTGCTTTGCGCACCTGCTTTTAAACATGGCGTGGCATATCCTTTTCTTCGGATACCACCATGTGTTTCTCTCGATAGTATTCTCAATGATCCTCGCTACATTCGTGCTCATGCTTACCGCAGCAGCATGGGATCGCTCGCGTCTCGCCTTCTGGGTGCTGATGCCATACTTTGCGTGGACACTGTATGCCGTGGGCATGAGTATCGCTGCGTGGCTGTAACTATTTGTGGACCTTGGGGGAATCGAACCCCCGCCTCCGCAATGCGAATGCGGTGTAATACCACTTTACTAAAGGCCCGTGGTAAAAAAATATATCACAAACAAAAACCCCGCTTTAGCGGGGCTCTGTGTTTACGCGACCTATTTAACGTTTACGATCTTGTACTTTTGCGGACCCTTTGGGGTATCGAACGAGAAGAGCTCTCCCTTCTTCTTCTCCATGAGAGCGGAGCCAAGTGGTGAGAGGTGCGAGATTTTTCGCTCCTGCATATTTGCCTCAGCAGAACCCACGATCTCGTAGGTGTGCTCATCCTTTTCACCCTGCTTTTGGATGGTTACGAAACTTCCGAGCGAAACGGTATTACCTTTGGTGTGCTCAATGATGCGTGCGTGCGAAAGCTGCTCTTCGATCACACGTATGCGATCTTCCGTAGCCGCCTGGAGGTTTCGAGCCTCTTCGTATTCCGCGTTCTCTGAAAGGTCGCCGAGTGAACGTGCGTACTCCAACTGCTCCGCGATCTCGCGTCGTCGTACGGTCTTGAGGTGTTCAAGCTCCGTTGTAAGTTCATCAAACTTCTCCTTGCTCAAGTAATTGGTCTCGTCGTTCATATAATTGAATGCGCGCAGTATACAGGATAAAGATTCGCCGACAATGTGGGTAACTTATTGCACATATTCGGGGCGATGTGCGATCAGCCAATAGAAGAACGGCTGGAGGCCCGGAGCGGCTCCTGAGTTTGTGCCTGCAGGCGCCTTCTCAAGCACTACAGCATACGCATATTTTGGGTTCTCAGCGGGCCAATACCCCACCGACCACGAGTTCATGTACTCATTATTGTGTCCGAGCTGTGCTGTTCCTGTTTTCGCAGAGATTTTAATACCCGGAATGTTAAGTGATTTCACCGTGGCATCTGGTCGATCCGAAATGACCGCCATACGCATACCCTCGCGCGCAACCTGGAAGTACGCTTCTGGAATATCGATCTCTCGATACTGTGGTGTCGACGATGAAAGCAGCTGTGGCTTGAGGAGCTTACCGCCGTTTGCGATAGCAGCAGTAAAGCGAACGGCTTGCAGCGGCGTCATTTGGAAACCGAACTGACCGATTGATGTGTGGTAGGTGTTACCGATTCGCCACGGATCATCTTCGCCAAACACACGCTCTTTCCATTGCGGTGTTGGAATGATTCCTTCAACTTCGCCCTTCAGATCGATGCCTGTTTTTTCTTCCATCCCAAACAGTCGAGAATACTCATCGATCTTTGCGATTCCCAAGCCGCGCTGCCCTTGGAATCCACCGCCGATGGTGTAGAAGTATTCGTCGGATGACACGGCGATCGCGGTGCGCATGTCCACCCAGCCGTGTACCGTCCAGTCGCGGAAAATTGATGGCTGGTCTGGATTATATGGATTCGGCAGCACGAGTTTCCCGGTCGAGAGAATGCCCTTCTCGGGAGAAATGATCTTCTCGTTGAGTGCGGCGATCGCAAACACCGGCTTCACAATTGACCCTGGTGTGTACAAGCCTCCAACCGCTCTATTGAGCATCGGAGAACGCGGATTCTGAGACGTCTCACGCACGATCTCGGAATGACCATCGGTGAACGCTTGATTGTCGTATTCTGGGAAGCTCGTGAGCGCGAGCAGCTCTCCTGTTTCGATATCCATGATAACCGCTGCCCCACCTTTGAATCCCATCGTTTGTGCGTGCGCAGAAAGAATCTGATTGAGCTTACTCGTTACCTCAGCATCGATCGAGAGATACAGATCCTCTCCATGGACTGCGGGCGAAACAATATTCTCGCGCTCCGTATTTCCAAGGGCATCTGATTCGATCAAACGGCTACCATTTTGCCCCGCAAGTCGCGCATCGTAGGCGAGCTCAAGCCCTGATACTCCAGTGTATTCCTCGCGCCACCACGCACCTTTCGCATCTGCCTTTGGGTACTGCACAAACCCGAGGAGGTGTGACATCCCTGCCATAGAGGTGTATTTGCGTAGCGCATACATACTACCGTCGCTCACGCTTTTTTGTTTTTCTTCGGTCGTAGAGGATGCGATCGTGGCTGTAATACCGTCTCGAAGAGAATCGCTCGACGTAGAGACATCGAGCGGATTTTCGTTCCACGCCAGCTCCTTACCGGTTCGGTCGTACACGATCCCGCGCGTTGAAAAGATCACCGATCGCGAAAGTGTGTTATTGATCGAGATGTCTGCATACGTAGCACCTTGCGCAACCTGCAATGAAAAAGCTCGGTATCCAAATACACAGGCTACCAACACAAATACTGCCCCCACGGTATACATGGCACGATTCGCAACGGGGCGCTCAACACGCCCCTCAAAGGCTCCCACGTTGAAGTCGGCGAGATTCGTCGAGTCCAGAAATATTTCATCAGGAGCGATCTCTCGCACCGCACGAATTTTCTTACGCCTCAGTCGAGAGAACATGCACCTACTATACCCGCAATAGAGCGCGTATCAATTCATGAAATTTACCGGAGGAACTCGAGTCGGAGCGGCTCAAAGCCCCACACCACAATAAGCGCAACTATGGTGCACAGTGGCAGCATGGTGAGCAACGTGTCGTGCGGCAGCCAGAGCATATCAAGCAGCACACCCAGTCCGACCGCTTCAATGGCACGAAAACGTACGGCGAGGAGCGCAATGCACACAGCAGTGACCCATGGATACAAAAAGATCGCGCCGATCGCGCCAACAATAAAAACAGTGGTGCGAAACGCGATCATGGTGCCGGAATGATGTAGACAAAACGAACGAGTGTCATGTTGACCGGAAGCACGATGAACACCTTCTGCTCCGCAGTTGCAGGCACCTCTTCCACCTTGCCCACAATACCCACCGGATGGCCTGCGAGTGTTGGAGCGATCACGGTATCTCCCGCCTGCACATCAATACCGCGCGGCACGTTCACGAGCGCATTACCACTTCCCACACCGCGAGCGGAGACCGCAGCATTGCCGATCACCACATCAACATCTGATCCAGACTGAAAAGTAGACCGCACGACTGTGTGTGTGTCGCCTACGTCGGCAACACGGCCGATCACATACCCCGTTTCACTCAGTACAAGATCACCCGGAGCGATGGCATCATTGCGCCCCGCTGCAACCAAAAACGTGCCGTATGGTGATGAATGATACGACGACACCACGGGTGCCGTGATCCCTTGCGAGGCTTGCGTAAAGTGCAGCATCGAGCGAAGCGTCTCGTTCTCTTCCTTTAATCCGCCATAGGCAACCGCACGCTCCTTTATTGAGGCAAGCTCACGCTTCAGCACTTCGTTTTCGCTCGCAAGCGTTGCATTGCGAGCAAAGAACCCACTTGATGCGATCGATTGTCTGACACTCGACGTTGTAGTCCACGCATGCCCCGCAACAGAGCGTACAAAATTTCGAAACGGACCACCAAGCAATGCATCAACACCGAAGACAAGCAGTATGAGAACCGTCGCAAATAAAAGTCGACTTCGTCCGCGCGGAGCTCCGTGAAGCGAACGATGAGAAAATTCCTGTCTTGCCATAGTTAAAAGCTACTATCCGTTGGCAGCAGTTCGTCGTCGCTGCGCAAAAGCGCTTCGCGGTAGAGATCCATATCATCAAGCACGATCGATGTGCCGCGCACCACCGCAGTGAGTGGATCTGAGGCCACGGTGACAGGCACACCAAGGTTTCGAGAGAAGTATTCCGGCAAACCTCGAATAAGCGCACCTCCTCCTGCAAGATAAATACCGCGCTGCACGATATCGCCCACGATCTCTGGTGGAGTAGATTCGATCACCTCCTTTATAGAGTCCACGAGCTCCTCGATCGAGTGACCGATTGCATTGCGAATATCTTGATCAGAAATAAGTATCTCTCGCGGCAAGCCAGTTACGAGATCACGCCCACGAATGATCGCCTCTATTCGATCTCGATTGAGTGCAACTGACGCGATCGCGATCTTGACCTCCTCGGCCGTCTTTTCACCGATAAGCATTTTGAACTCGTTGCGAATGTGGCTCACGATGTCGGCATTAAACCGATCCCCTGCCACGCGCACGTTTCGTGCATTCACCAACCCTCCAAGACTCACGATCCCGATATCTGTCGTACCACCGCCAATATCTACGATCATACTGCCGGTCGGTTCGTGGATCGGGAGCTCAATACCAATAGCTGCCGCAAGCGGCTCTTCCACAATGTGTACTTCGCGTGCTCCCGCGGCTCGGGCGGCATCGCGCACGGCGCGCACCTCTACCGAGGTAATGCCCGATGGTACGCCCACCGCGACGCGCGGACCGAGCATTTTTGATTTACCCGCCTGCGCCTTATCGATCAAATACGAAAGCATTTCAGACGTTACCTCAAAGTCCGAGATCACGCCGTCTACCACAGGCTGCACCGCCTGAATGTGTGCTGGCGTGCGGCCCAGCATGTCCTTGGCTACCTGCCCCACCGCCACGACCTGCCCTGTCTTTGTGTTCACCGCCACGATGGATGGCTCATTGATCACAATGCCGCGCCCGCGCACGTACACGAGTGTATTTGCAGTACCGAGATCGATGCCGATGTCGTGCGAAAAATAACCAAGTATGGTGTCTTTAAATCTGCGAAACGAATCCATAGGTGTTCTGCATCGTCGGAATTTATTCAGTAAGGTGTTCTATCACTTTGCTATCAGCAAGAAACGAAACCGTGCCGGTCTTTCGATCCATCACTTCCACGCCACCCTGCGCCATTGTTTTCTCGGAAACGACGATGCGTGTTGGAATGCCGATCAACTCCGCGTCAGCGAACTTTTCTCCCGCTCGAACATCGCGATCATCGAAGAGCACTTCAATGCCGTGCTCCTGCAACTCGTCGTACATACGATTCGCTTCTGCAGCCACATCCTCATTACCACCAGAGATCATAACGAGATGCACCTGGAATGGAGCCACTGACTTTGGCCACACGATACCCTTTTCATCAGCGAATTTCTCGACAAGCACACCCATCACGCGCGTTATACCAATACCATACGAACCCATCCACACTGCTGTCTCTTTACCCTCTGCATCCTTGACCGAGAGACCGAGGTCAGTTGATTTCTGCTGACCAAAGTTAAAAATATTTCCCACTTCTGCGGTATTAACCTTTTCGAGCTCATCTCGGGTAACCCCAAGATCCTTGAGTGTTTCGTCGTTGAGTACTTCCTCGTTGATCGCAATACCCTTTGCCTTGTTGATGTACGTTATATCCTCTCCCGCCTCACAAATGGTCTGGAATTCATGACTGAATTTAGTGAACGCACCTCCCGCAGCAAATGTGATGAAGGTGTCGTCGCCAAGCCCGAGACGGTTGAACACATTCATATAGGCTGGCTTTGTCGATTCGTAGTATGCAAGGTGCGACTGCTCATCTGCAGCGAACGAGTACATGTCTTTCATTACGAATTCACGGCCTCGCATGATCCCACTTTTTGCACGCTTTTCGTTGCGCATTTTCGTCTGGAACTGATAGACCGAAACAGGGAGGTCTTTGTAGCTCGAGAGATAGCTCTTCATCATCTCGCCGATCGGCTCTTCGTGAGACCATCCGAATCCAACCTCAGCACCGTCTTTCAATTTTGATTTGAACCACACGTCCACGACCTCGTCGTCCCAACGAGATGTACTCTCCCATAATTCCTTTCGCTGCAGTGCTGTCATGACGATCTCCTGCGAATTGATCGCATTCATTTCTTCTCGCACGATCTGTTTGATCTTTTCGAGCACGCGAATGCCGAGCGGCAAGTACGCATACACACCAGCCATTTCTTTATGAATGTATCCTGCTCGTATCAAGAGTTGTGCGTTTTTTGCGACTTCATCTTTTGGAGCTTCCTTACGAGTCCTGGTGAACAATTGAGTTTGTCGCATAGAAATGTACGTAGGCCACATAGTATCAGATGCACTGCCGCGTACAAAAAGCACAGACTAAGCGGTGATTAGACAACGATCACAGCTATTGTGCGAGGTATGAAAGCCTGGTATAGTCTAGCGGTCTTGCACCTCCTGTGCGCAGATGATCCCGCTCAATGGAAGCGGGATTGCGACTGGTGCGAGTTGTTCATTTTGAATCCCACACGAGGAACCCATGCGTGCACAAGCAGCACTGAAACGGCCGGAGATCGATGTCGAGGAACACACCGACGATCGCGGAGATATTCAGACGGTCTTTCGTCGACGGCCCACCGTTGGCGAAATGACGCAGCAGCCGAAGCGCGGCAACGACAACGTTGCCCAGATGCAGAAGCACCGCTAAGAGCGGCGCGCTACAAAGGTTAGGAGGGAGCGTCCCACGGAGAAGTTTGCACCAAGCAGACACCCATGGCAGAGCCGGCAACGCAGTGCGTTGCCGGCTATTCTTTTTTAAACTAGGCAAACAATCGCGCGATATCGTTGTAGGTAACCGTGACCATGAGCATGATCACAAGTGCCAGACCGATTGCATTAGTGAGCTGCACGGCAATTTTAGGTGCGCGACGACGCATAAGCGCTTCTACGCCCACGATCACGAGACGGCCGCCATCAAGTGCCGGGACAGGGATCAGGTTAATGATCGTAAGGTTCACCGAAATAAATGCCGCGAGCGAGAGCACATATCCCCAGCCATTGTTCGATGCTTCGCCAACTGCAGTTACCAGCCCTACGGGCCCAACCACATCGGAAAGGTCTGGATTTCCACGAACCGCTTGCATGACGATACCGGAAAGACCGTGCCACACCACTATGAATGTATTTTTTGTACGCTCTAATCCTTCAATAATCGATTTATTGAGCGGCAGCGATTCTGTTTCAGCGAGTAGAAGGCCCATGCCAACGGCCGGACGACCTTCGCTGCCTGGAATGACCGCATGCGCAGGCCGCATGATACCGGTTTGCTCGGCACCCATATGCAAGTAGGTAACTTCGATCTCTTTTCCTGCGCGCTCGCTCACGAATTCAGAAACGGATTCTGGTGTGAGTGCTTCGAGCTTTGTGTCGCCTTGTTGTACAGCGGTAATCTCATCACCCACTTTGATACCAGAAGCATCCGCTGGCGAGGCTGGAACCACGTGAGAAACCACGAGCTGTGTGTTTTCTCCCCGAACGTCGACCGGATGCAATACACCCGTCATGTACGCACCGGTAAAAAGCGCCCATGCAGCGAGCGCGTTCATAGTGACCCCTGCGATCAAGATGATCGCTTGCTTCCATCGGGGAGCGTCCGCAAAACTACCCTTGCCATGCTCCTCTTCCTCGCCAAAAAGTCGCACGAACCCGCCGAATGGGATCCAATTCAGCGTGTATTCTGTACCCCCGTATCGTCCAAATGAAAAAGCTCGCGGCGGGTAGCCCACACCAAACTCTTCAACTTTTACGCCGAATAGCTTCGCGGCAACGAAATGCCCGAGCTCATGAACAACGATAAGAAAAACGAGTATCGCAATGACGAGCAGTGCCGTCATATTATGAGGTCATTTCAGTCTCCTTTGCTTTAAAGGATTTTTCGAGCGCCTCGTTCGTGGCATCTACTTTTTCCTGTAGATCCTCCTTGAGTGCGAATTTGTCGTCTTCGGTGAGTGTGCCTTCTCGTTCGCGCTCCTGGATCTCTTTCCATGATTCATCACGAGCAAGCCGCACCGATGTGCGAGCCTCTTCAAGCTTGCCCTTTGCAATCTTTACGAGCTCTGTACGGCGCTCGCCGGTGAGCTCCGGAAATGTGACACGTACTGACGAGCCGTCGGCAGAGGTACCCACACCAAGATTTGCCGCAATGATCCCCTTTTCAATATCTTTCAGAAGCGATGGGTCGTATGCGCTGATACGGATCGAACGAGCATCTTCTACGGAAATATTGCCTACTTGTTTGAGTGGCGTGAGCGAGCCATATGCAGAAATCTGCACACCATCAAGAATGGCGGGTGTCGCGCGACCGGTTCGAATACCACTGTATTCTTTTTTAAGCCACTCTTCAGCAGCCTTTAGTTTTGCTTCTACTGGTTTGAAGTCGTAATCCATAAATAGAATGATGTCGAAATATGATTACAGCGGATTATACCACTGGTACTAAAAGCGCCACCTGCTCTAACAGAGGTTTCAACAACGATCCCTTATCGCCCGCGAAGCCACGCGCTCGGTACACCGCATCAATTCCCTCACGAACATCTTTCATTCCCCGCAGTCTGCGCTCAAGGGATGAAAGAAAGATGATGATGTTGCCGATATCCCTGCGATCGTCATCGTTCTTTTCGAGAAGCGGTTTGAGCATGTCGATTCGCTCGCGAGGCTTCGTCTTTAGGAACTTTGCGATATCGACTAGCGAGCGCTCGTCGATCCCAAGATCAAGCATTTGAGCGCGCGAACGGAGTGTTGGAAGCAGTGTTGTGGGAGCCGACGTAACAAGAAAGAAAAGCGCATCACTCGGCGGCTCTTCAAGTGTTTTAAGGAGCGCGTTTTGTGCCTCTGCGGTAATAACGGGAAAGATCGCCACGAACGCTCTTCGGCCACCCTGCATGGAGCGCCCATATGCGCGCGCAGACAAATCACGCGCCTCGTCGATACCAAAATGCTGGTATGAGCGCACATAGGCATCAGTGTTACCCTCGAGTTGTATACCCTCTTCTCGTAAGAGTTCACTCAGCCGAGGGAGCGAGGAGTCGTCCCCACGTACGAGATAGGTATTGCCAGCGAGCTTCATACGGGTAGTATACTCGCGTTATGTCGCAGCCCAACAATGTTGAACAGTTCGCACTTGGCGTAACTCGCGCAGTGGGCTCCCCCGCCTCGATCGTGATCCACACGATCATTTTTGCCGCGAGCTTTATCTCCGTAGTGTTCGGCTGGATCACGTTTGACCGCATGCTCCTGTTCCTCACCACTATCGTCTCGCTCGAAGCGATTTATCTGGCAATCTTTATCCAGATGACGATCAATATTCAGAGTAAGACCATCGAAGAGGTGGAAAAGGACATCGATGCCATCCAAGAAGACGTGGAGGAAATTCAGGAGGATGTAGAAGAGATCTCTGAGGATGTGGAAGAAATCCAAGAAGATGTGGGCGAGATCTCCGAAGATGTGGGCGAGATTCAAAAAGACGTTGATGAGCTCCAAGAAGACGTGGAAGAAATTTCCGAGGACGTAGAGGAAATGAGCGAAGAAGAGAAAGCCGAAGAAGCGGAAGAGGCTGCCGAAGAAGCTGCTGAGGAGGCGCGACTCAATGACCAACAGCGCACCCTGCAAACGATTCAAACCGATCTCCGCAAGCTGATGGAAGACATCGCAAAGCTCCAGAGTAAATAAGAACACCGCTCCGAGGGGGGCGGTTTTTATCGCTTCGAGATGATGGCCTTTTTGTAGGTGTCCAGGTGCTTGAGCGCCTCTCCTGTCCCCTTTACCACGCAGTATGGTGCGTCTTTTGCGAGGCGCGCCTTCACACCGGTGCGGCGGAAGATGAGCTCGGGCAAATTGCGCAGCTGCGATGAGCCACCGGTCATAGTGATGCCGTTGTCGATGATGTCTGCCGCGAGCTCAGGCGGAGTTTCCTGGAGCACATCCTTAATGGCATTTACCATTGTCCGCAATTCTTTGCCGATTGCGCGCACCACTTCGTTTGTGCCCACCTCTACAGAACGAGGAAGTCCAGTGAGATGATCGCGACCTTTTACAAGCATCGTGAGCTCTTCTTCTACTGGTACCGCGGATCCGATATGGATTTTCATTTCTTCTGCCATCTTGTCGCCAATTGAAAGATTTGAAGATTTTTTGATGTAGTCGGCGATCGCACGATCAATGCGATTGCCCGCGCACTTTACTGAAGTAGAGGCAACGATACCGCCAAGCGAGATCACCGCTACGTCTGTAGTGCCTCCCCCAATGTCGACGATCATATGCCCGCGCGCTTCGTAAATTGGAATGCCTGCACCAATTGCCGCTAGGATCGGCTCTTTTACCACATACGCTTCGCGCGCACCCGCTTTAGTGGCAGCTTCTACTACAGCACGTCGCTCGGTGGATGTGACACCTGCAGGGACAGATACCATCACCTCAGGTCGGAACAAATTCCATTTGCTGAGTGCCCGACGAATAAAGTAGCGAAGCATCGCTTCCGTTACGCGGTAATCTGCGATCACGCCGTCTTTCATCGGGCGGTAGGCAATGATCTCATCTGGCGTTCTGCCGATCATTTCCTTCGCCTCATTGCCGATGGCAAGGATCTTATTATCGCGTTGCGATACAGCTACCACAGATGGCTCGTGCAATACGATCCCTTTACCCGGTACGAATACGAGGACGGTCGTCGTTCCAAGATCAATGCCTAGTTTCGGCGCAAGCGTAAAGGCCATAGTGGGGCGCATTGTAACCCAACGATGGCGAGGTCCAAACCGTCTCCCACCAAAACGACTTGGAAACCCTCGGTTTTCCAACGCTCGCTCCGCTCACTGCCTTCCTCCACGGGGAACTCCCGTTCCCCGCCCCCCTCCCTGTTCTGGTGGGTTTTTGTTGATCTGTTTCCACTTCGCAGCATTTTTGCGTTTTGCCTCTTCGGTGTGATTTTCAGGTTTTATTTCCCACCAGAACTTTTTACTCCAGTTCGGCGCTCGGTCGCACACGGATTTCAGATAGTAAAGATCCTTTGTTGGGATTTGTTGCAACATTTTACCCATTCTCCCCATTGATATTGGTGGTAAACCATCTGGCACCCTCGTTTTGTTGAGTTCTTGGCAAAAGTAGCGCATCAATTCGCCGCGCTCAGTCTCATTGGTCTTTTTCATCGCCTTCGAGAGCTGAGAGCCAATGTGTTTCATCGCGCTATTGTACGGCACTCCACGATTTTTCGTATTGCCAAATACCCCAAAAAACGTAATAGTAACGCTACAAAACGACGCTCATGCGCACTATTATTCCCGAACACGAAAATCCCGTCCTGCGATCGGTTGCTACACCAGTGCCGCTTGAAGCTATTCAAGGTAAAGACATTCAACAACTCATCAAAGAGATGCATTCACTCCTACTAAAAGAGGAGTACGGCGTGGCGCTTGCCGCGCCTCAAGTGGGCGAACCGATCCGGCTATTCATCGTATCGGGGCGAGCACTCGCACGTGCGGCGCAAGATGACGACGATGAGAGTGAACCGACACCACTTCCAGACCAGGTCTACATCAATCCGGAGATCACCAACACATCCCGAAAGCGTGTCGATAAACATGAGGGGTGCCTTTCTGTACGTGGTAAATGGGGCATGGTGCCACGGACCGAAAAGGCCACGGTGAGAGCGTACAACGAGCATGGCGTTCTTTTTACACGAGGAGCCTCAGGCTTTCTTGCCCACATCTTCCAACACGAAATGGATCATTTAGAGGGTATTCTGTATACCGACAAAGCAACAGAGCTCTATGATGACGACAAAAAGCGAGATTAAATATGCCTTCTTCGGTACCGGCGACATCGCTCGCTTTGTGCTCGAAGAGTTAGTGAGCGCAAAACTGTACCCCGCGCTGGTAGTAACGGCGCCCGATGCTCCCAAGGGCCGTGGCATGAATCTCTCACCAACACCTGTGGGGATCCTCGCAGAAAACCTCGCGCTCAAAACAATCAAGCCCAACCGACTCGATGAGGAGACGGTTACCGAGCTAAAAAAAGAATCGTGGGATGTGTTCGCTGTTGCTGACTATGGCGCAATCCTTCGAGACAACGTACTTGAAATGCCGACTCGTGGAGTATTGAACATGCATCCATCGCTCTTGCCTCGCCTGCGTGGGCCATCACCCATTCGTTCGGCCATACTGACCGACGAACGCCATACGGGCGTGACCATCATGCAACTCGACGCCGAGATGGACCACGGACCGATCATTGCAAAGCGCACAGTTCCCGTAGAACCATGGCCGCCGCGGGCTTCGGTACTTGAAGAGGTGCTCGCGAGAGATGGCGGCAGGTTACTTGCCGATATGATCCCACTTTGGGTGAATAAAGAAATAGAGGCACACCCACAAAACCACGATGTAGCCACCTATACCCGTAAATTTGAAAAACGGGACGGCCTGATCAAATTTATGGATGATCCCTATACAAACCTCTTAAAGATCCGCGCCTACGAAGGATGGCCTACCGCGTATGCATTCTTTGAACGTGATGGAAAAGAGATGCGCGTACAAATACTCGAGGCACACATCTCACATGATGTGCTGGTGCTCGATACCGTACGCCCGGAGGGCAAGAACACCATGGCGTATTCTGAATTTGTTCGCACCGGCGCTACCCCCGTAATGGAGTAGCTATTTCCCACGCCTCAGTGATCGTTTGATCTCTGAGCCCTTCCTCTTTTCCGCTGTGGTTCTTATTGTTTTTTGCTTTCGTAGTTGCTGCATCGCTTCTTCCTTTGCGTTATCGATCGCGGCATTGATTGTGGATTCATGGTTCACTGCACGCACCGGCTTTCGGCGCGGTGCTCGAATAAGAAATTCTGCAAAGTACAAATGGTCGCCGTGTCGCTGCTTCCCCGCAGCGCGTCCGATCTCGACCTCACACCGAGATATTGCCGCGTCTGATCCCAACAATTTTTCGAGTGCATTGACCCGAACTTCCAAATACTTTTTTACGACACCAGTAAGTTCATAATCTTTCGTCTTGATGCGTACATTCATATGCCGATTGTACACCTGGTATATATGTGTGCCACATGAAAAACCCGCGCTTTTTGGCGCGGGTTTGAGTAGCAAACAGAACAGTTACACGTGGATGAGTTCACCCACCCGAATAAAGCGCTGTCCGCTGTATTCGTCGCTACAGACCGGCATGAGGAATCCCTCGATACCAATGAGTGGAGGCCTGTGCCAGACGCCTTCAAAATTGCCGTCACGAAGGATCTTCGTATACGGCACTTCGAATGCATCCTCGCGTGCAATCGTCGAACGAAGCTGGCGCACGGTCGAGCCCACACTCATTTCCTCGCGAGTCGGAACTCGCGTTTCTCGTACCCCGGATACCACGAACAGGTCATCACTTGCGTCGCCGCCGAGGCGATAGGCTCCCGGCAACACCATCAGCGATATGTGGTGTCGGGCATTGAGTAGCGCATTGATGTCCTTCTGTGCTCGTGCACGAAGGTAGTCATCAACAAGCTGGCAGCAGCGTGCCAGTCTGTCGTCGAGCAACGATCGGGGCACCTCAGGTGTCCGCGCTAGTGGTCGCACTTTGATTCGCATCACATCCCTTCCTTTGCAGTCCTCTCTGTATATACAAAAAACTTCGGTGCCTGTCGAACTGTGGATTACGAATACTATCTGCGTTCGTAGCGACCCATCATCGTCGCCTGTTCGATCACGTGACCCTCCATCGCAGCACGCACATCTGCGACGCGAGCACCCTCAGGTAACGAAAGTGTTGTATCAAGTGCATAGAGGTCAAAATAGTAACGATGCTCGGTGGGTTGATACTGCTTTGGTGCACACGGGCCCATATAGCCCGAGACTCCATTTCCGCTCGCCCCCAACACACCGATCTCTTCGGCAATACCGATCTCGCGCGTGGCAGGAGGAATGTTCATAACCACCCAGTGTAAGAAGGTGCCGTCAGCTTTGAGATTCTTTGGAATATCTCGATCCTCCATAATAAGCACCATCGACTGAGTACCCGCTGGCACACCATCAATAGAAAGTGGCGGTGACATCTGCTTTTCGTCGCAGGTAAATTGCGAAGGGATCGATCCCCCATTCTCAAATGCACTACTCAATATCGAAAACGTGCGCGGCGCGACTGGGGTTGCGGGGGTGGACGTACTCACGATCTTTGGTGGCACCGTATCCATGTACAGCGTGAAATTTTTTGCGTAGTAGATATAGATGAGCACGAGGATCGCAATGATCCACAATACAGCCACGATGGTGAGCGTTGTTCGGACTGTTGGTGCGCTTTCAGATGACATACCGTTAGTGTACTGGCACAGTGCTCGTATTCGAAGCCGACTTTTTAAACAAGAATGCGAGTCCAGCAGCAACGAACGAACATGCCGCACCTACAAGAAATGCGATCTGGTACCCACTATTGAGCGCGATCGCCTGATCGACGCCTTGCGCTCCAAGCACTCCAGAGCGCGCTGCGGCAATAGACGCAAGCACCGCGAGCCCAAGTGCACCACCCATCATGAACGCGGTATTCAGTACGCCGGAGGCAAGACCAGACTCATCTTCTGATATACGTGCCGTTGCCGCGAGCAACAGTGGGTTGAACGACATACCGGCACCGATACCAAGGCAGATCATACCTGGCAGCACGTTCCAGATGTATATACCGTTCACAGGTGCGAGACCAAACGACACCAATCCCGCACCCACAAGTGCCATACCGATCGCGAGCGGCCATCGATTCCCGAACTTGAGCACTACCCATGCTGAGAGACCAAGACTAAAGACTGCCATGATCACATTCGCTGGCAGGAATGAAAGACCAACACGAAGCGGATCGAACCCGAGCACCAATTGGAGGTAGAGCGCAGAAATAAAGAATGATGCAAACATCGCGGCCGACCACAAAATACCGATAAAGCTCGCGATCACAATGTTGCGATCTTTGAATATATGGAGTGGCACGAGCGGTGAGAGCACACGCGATTCAACAAGCAAGAAGACCCCTGCAAGCGTGATGGATGTGAAGAAGAGTCCAAGCGTTTGCACCGAGAACCATCCAATCGTGTTACCGCCAACAATTGCATATACCGCGAGCATAAGCGAGGCGGTGATCAGTACCGCACCCCATACGTCGATCCGATTATGTTCCTGTTCCTGATGCTCATGGGGTAGATATGCGCGAGAGGCAAGAAACACAGCGATACCAATCGGAATATTTACAAGAAAATTCCAGTGCCAATCGAACGAGTTCGTGAGCACGCCACCAAGAAGCACCCCGATGGCGCCACCGCCTGCGGCGACGAACCCAAAGAGACCCATTGCCTTCGCTCGTTCTCGCACGTCGGTGAATATTGTAATGATGAGTGAGAATGCAACAGCAGAAACGACCGCACCACCAATTCCCTGTAATGCTCGCGCCACAATGAGCACGAATTGTGTTTGTGCAATGCCGCATATGAGCGATGCGATGGTAAAGACAACTAATCCAATGAGGAACATGCGTCGATGCCCAAAGATGTCGCCCAATCGGCCACCAAGGAGCAGACAGCCGCTGAACGTGAGCATATACGCGTTTACCACCCACACGAGCGACGTTTCGGTAAAGCCAAGGTCCGCGCGAATGGACGGTAACGCCACATTCACAATAGTGGTATCAAGCACGATCATGAGATCGCCGAGACACAATAATATGAGCGCGATCCAGCGCGCCCTCCCACTCAAACCGTTCATTCGAGAGATTGTAGCTAAAAACGACCAGTGTGCACAGTGAAGGCCTGTGGAGGTGCTAGGATGGCGGGATGTTCACACGCGGGTTCTTGATCTCGGTTCTGATCGAGTTTGGACCCGTTGTTGCATTCTTTATTGCCGCCCGACTCTACGGCATTATCACGGGAACAGCGGTGCTGATCATAGGCACACTGATCGCACTTGTATGGTCACTCATTCGCGATAAACGCATACCGCTCTTTTCTGTAATATCGAGCGCCTTCGTGCTTGTGTGCGGCGGCGCGACACTCATTTCACAGAATCCGTACTGGGTCGTTCTTGAATACACTGTGTACAACGGACTCTTTGGCACCGTGTTGCTCGCTGGAGCGATATTCGGGCGAGGTCTGCTCAAGCCACTCTTCTGCACCATGTTCCATATCACCGACTTGGGCTGGAGAATACTTTCTGCGCGTTGGTCGATCTTCTTTTTGTTGGTCGCATTCGGCAATGAATACATGTGGCACACGTATGGCGAAGGCCCGTGGGTGTACTACCGGTTCTTTGCAGCCACGTTCATGTGTCTATTCGGCATGTCCCAGTTTTTCCTCGCTCGAACACACCGCCTCCCCGATTCTTCATCGTGGGGTTTACGCACCTGAGTGCAAAAGCCTACTGCTGCGGGTACCAATTCAGAAGCACAACATCAATATTTGGATTCCCTGCGTTCACAAGTGATTTGAACTGAGCAGTGTCATTGAGCCCATCTTGACCCCGATAGTGGTACGGATACACGTGCTTTGGAGCGAATGCGAGCACGGCATCTGCCGCCTCCGCGACCGTCATGGTGAACGGCGGATTCATGGGCACGAGCGCGATATCAATGTCGGTTAGCGCACGCATTTCTGGCGTACCGCCAGTATCTCCTGCCACGTACAAACGCTGTCCATTTTTTTCCACAATATATCCATTTCCACGACCCTTCGTGTGACGAGCGTCTGCGGTTTCGGGAACGTTGTACATAGGGACCGCGGTTATAGAAAACCCTGCCTCCGTGGTCGTTTCGCCATTACGAAGAACAATAGTCTTCGCTTTCAGCGAATCGGGCAAAAGATCGGCAACTGCTTGTGGCGCAACTACAACCGCGCCACCCACAACAGCCTCAAGCGTTGAGGTGCTGAGGTGATCACCATGAATATCCGTGATAAGCACGAGTTGTGCAGGTTGTCGGTTTGCATATGCATTCGCACCACCAGTTGGATCCGTATAGATAACACTCGTACCCCATGTGATCACCGAGGAGGCATGCGATACAGGCTGTACATCAATCACGTCTTCTGGCGCTACTTGATTCTCGGATTCACCCTGCTTTTCGTTATAGATATATGAATTAAACATAAAAAATCCACCCACAATAATAAGTCCGGCCGCAAAAAAGCCCACAAGAAGTTTCATATGTCTATTGTACACATCTCTCGGATGAGTTGCGCATGAGGAATGTATTACGCCAGCATTGCCCTCGCTGCATCACGACCGCTTTGGAGCGCGCCTTCTACGGTAGCGGGCGCGTCGACACAAAGAGCCTCTCCAGCAAAGTAGATCTTCCTATCGACTGGTGTATTGAGCTCCTCCATTGCAGCTTCGCTCTGGGGCGTTGGATAGCTATATCCGCCTCGAGCAAACGGATCTCGTTCCCAAACAAGCACACGACTCACCTGGAGCATTTCGCGCAGTCGTGCGAGATCGAGAGTAAAAATATTCGAAAGGGATTGAAGTGCCAGCGAGGTGATCTCATCGTCGGATTTATCTCGGAGGAAATGCGCCTTTGGTCCTGCGGCCCAGCCAGTAAGAACCGGGTGCGGCTCCGGGTATTGTGTCCACCATGTTGGAATGATTTCTTTGGAGAACATGAAAAACATTCGCTCAAACTGCTTCTCGCGAATACTTCCCCACCACTTGTGATCAAAGCGAAGTAATATTTTTACCACGTTGCCAAATCCGATCTTGGATGCCGCCTCTATTTTGTGTGGGATCGCAGGCATATAATCGATCGCACCAATAAGCGGTAGCGGGACCGTAACCAACACCGTATCTGCCTCGAATTCCCCCGAGTCAGTGCGAACAATGACTGACTGTCCGGAGTGATCGATCGAGCGCACGACCTGTTCAAGGCGTATATCGAGATCGAGCCCTTGTATCAAGTGACGAAGCAATACACCGTACCCTTCCTTAATATTATGCTGGGGCCATTCCTCGTCGTGCGTCATCTCATCCTCCATCGACTTCACGCTCGCACGAGAAATATCTGCTGCGTCGTAGCTCTCAGTCCATCTCGTTACAAATTCTCGCACTCGAGCGTGTTCGTCGCCTACAAAATACGTGTCGAGAAATTGCTTCACGGTCATATCCTCCTTTACCTCACGCAGCATGCTCATCAACTCCGGCATGCTTCCCTCCCATATATTTTTTGTAGATGGTTCTCCATCAAACACATTCCACCACTCCGTCGCATTGGTAAGTGTGAGGCCTGCCTCTTTCACTACCTCCTTCGTCACTGGCGCTTCTCCATGGATGAATTCGCCTCCACCCATGGCCTCGTACCCAAACTCATCAACCGGTAGCGGGTAGATGCGGCCACCAATACGATCTCTCGCTTCGAGGATGGTTACCGCGTGACCAGCCCGAATGAGTTCTCGCGCGGCCATCAAGCCAGCCGCTCCCGCCCCCACAATAATGACTCTCATAGTGTCGCGATTGTACCACCGTCACATGAAGACCTGGTTGTACGCGCGCTATAGTTACGAAATGCAGAATATTCAGACACGCTGTGTGATCGCAGGTGGTGGACCAGCGGGTATGATGCTTGGCTACATGCTCGCACGCTCAGGAGTTGAGGTGCATGTACTCGAAAAGTGGCCTGATTTCTTCCGCGACTTCCGCGGTGACACCATTCATCCGTCTACGATGGAGATACTGCACGAACTCGGTATTTTGGAAGATTTTTTGAAGGTTCCACACAATAAGACCCGAAGAATGGTGGGGCGCGTTGGTGGCGGACAGTATCCGCTTGCAGATTTTTCTCGTCTCAACGTGCGCGAGCCGTACATCGCATTCCTTCCGCAGTGGGACTTCCTCAACTTTATTGCAGAAAAAGCAAAGCAGTACCCATCGTTCCACCTGCACATGGAAACAGAAGCGACCGACATCATCTGGGAGCATGGTCGCGCAGTCGGCGTGCATGCGAAGCACAAAGACAAGGAATTCGACATTCGCGCGGAGCTTGTCGTTGGTTGCGATGGACGACATTCAATGATCCGCGTGAAAGCTGAACTCGATATGGAGGTACTCGCGGTGCCGTTTGACGTACTGTGGTTCAAGCTTGCGGCAGTAGAAGCGGATCCGCAGGAATCATTTGGGATCATGAATGACGGTAAAGTTATGGTAACGCTCGATCGCGGCGACTACTGGCAATGCGGCTGGCTTATTGAAAAGGGAAAACTGGACAGCATGAAGCTCGCTGGACTTGATCAGTTCAAAGCAGATATCAAAAAACTCGCGCCTTTTCTTGCCACATCAGCAGACAAGCTTCAGTCGTGGGATGAGATAAAGCTGTTGAGTGTTGGGCTTGATCACGCGAAGGAGTGGTACAAAGACGGCGTGCTCTGCATTGGAGATAGCGCGCACACCATGTCGCCCATGGGAGGTGTGGGGATCAACGTGGCGATACACGACGCGGTTGCTGCCGGCAATGTACTTGTACGCGCATTCAAACGAAGCACTCCTACCACGAACGATCTCAAAGAAGTGCAGGGCCGACGCGAAAAGGCGGTTCGGAAAATGCAGCGAATTCAGCGCTTCGCCCAAGATCGGATTCTCATCCCCTATCTGCACACACGAGGCGAGACACACGTACCATTACCGTTGCGCGTACTGAGCTGGTTTCCATTTCTGCAAGCGATCCCTGCACGATTCATCGGGATCGGCTTCGATCCGCAACACATAGAAAAAGATCTATTTATATGACGTACACTACCCGACGACTTGGACCTGGCGATACGCAGACTGCAACAGATCTGCTTCACGTGTTCGCAGTATCATTCGATGATCCAGGCGTTTACGACAAAATACCAAAGAGCTCGTATGTAGAATCGGTACTCAGTGAGGAGAACACTGTGGTGCTGGTCGCAGAGGATGAATCGGGTTTGGTTGCAGGCGGCATACTCGCCTACATCTTGAAAAAATTGGAGCAGGAGCACTCTGAGATCTACTTGTACGATCTTGCGGTGCATCCCCAACATCGCAGACGCGGTGTAGCAACAGCGCTCATCGATTCGCTTAGGGATGTGGCGAGACGCAACGATGCTACGGTGATATTTGTGCAGGCCGATGCGGACGACGAAGCTGCTATCCGTTTGTATTCAAAGTTGGCGAGCGAACACATCACGCCACACCATTTCGATATCCTCCCGTAAGCTATATCGATGTGGTCTTGTCAGGCTGCGTTATGCTGAGTGTTGCTGTGTCTGATTGATTGAGCCACGCTTCCGCCTCCTGTTTCGTTTTGAAGAACATGAGATTATCGCGACCTGCTATGGTGGCCACGATATTTGCTGCAAGATTGGTCATCTCTTTGCCCCCGAACGTGGCACTTCGAAACACGAACGGCTTGTTCCCTTTCATATATGCCGCGAGTGCTGAAATAGCCTTCGGAACATAGGTGCCATCAAACCCTGAAAGGTCGATGAGTGATTTAAACTGGATGCCTCGCTTTTGGTATTCCTCTTTTACGATTGCACGAGCGGTTTCTATATCTCGCTCGAGGAGAACGATATTGTCAGCGGTGATCGAGCCGAGGAGCTGTGTGCACAACACCCCCTTCTCGTCGACGGCCACGATCATGATGCGCTCATTCATAGCAACATAGTACAGAGAGCAACGCTGGTGGTATGCAGCTATTGAGTATCGAACTCACCCACTCCGTCGATCTTTCCGATCTTGCCAAGCATCGCTGCTCGAAGCGTTTTGGCACTAAAATACAGAGCAAAGAGCAATACTACACTGAGAACCTCGAGTACGACGAAAGAAAAAAGATCGTGCGAGTTATACGCCACAACTGCAAACGTTTCAGTGAACATAAAACAAACGACGGCCGCAACCGTGTCGAGTACCATAACGACCTTACTGTGCGGATTGGTGAACCCTGCGAGCGCAATGAGCACAAGCACGATAGGGGCAGCAATCGCAACACTAAAACCCACACTTCCACTCATGGGCGCAAAGACGCCGATCACAACTGCCGCTCCTACGAAAATAGCTCGCACCACATCACCATAGTAGTGCTGGACAGAAGGCCACGCCGGGAGGCTACTTTTGATTTCTGGTGAATTATTCATAGATTCAGTATACACCCGGTCGCGGTGATATACTTGTCGTATGAACGCAGATGAAACCACTCGAAATGAAGCGCTTACTTTTTTAAAAAATCATACAGCTGGAGTACTTGCGACTGTGTCAAAGGACTACAATCCGCACGCCTCCGTTGTGTATTTTGTCTCCGACGAAAAGTTCAATATCTACTTTTTAACAAAGATCGGTAGCCGGAAATACGATGCCATCAAGGCACACCCTCAAACAGCCTTCACGATCGGCCGTCAAGATGTTCCGCAAACACTACAGATCGAAGGCGTGACATCTGAGCTCACCAGCAAAGAAGATCAGGACGCGCATGTTCCCGACCTCATGAACGTACTATCGCAACAAACCGCTGGTTTTGTCCCCGCAGGAAAAATGGACGGTGATCTTGCCGTCATATGGCTGCAGCCAAAATGGATACGCTGGGGCGATTTTTCAAAGGAAGCTATAGGAAACGACAATCTGTTTTTTGATATTCCTGTCTCCAACTAGCCGAGGAGTGGACTAAAGTGCAGGCCCAAGAAATACGGCCACACAATGATCGCCACGAGACCTTTCCCAAAGGATAGGTGCAGATAGCCGATCGTGAAAAGCCACGCGGCAAACCATAGGCCACCGCCAAAGGTGTGATTTTCTATCTTTATTTTTTGCATAGGAGTGTTCATTACGGACGATTATGTCTCATGGTATCGACCGCCCATGTGTATTCGATAATCAGAAACGGTATCCATTGCCACTCACCCACGTACCCCAGGTATATACCCCCACCGACAAGCGCAATCGTGTTAACGATAAAGAACGCGGAGTCAAAGTACTCCTCGTGTCGCGAGGTTGCCTCGTTGTTCGTAACGTACATGAGAAAGCGCCGTATCATATAGGAAGAACTTCATGATATCAGATCGCGAGAGCCGGTACTCGGTGGTGTCGCGACGGAGCATGTAGAACGCGGCAGTGACGAGCACGATGATAGCGAGTATGCCAAATATAAACACACCGAAACGGCGATTCTCTCGCTGGTCTTCTGGTGAAGACATACAAGCGTGAGTATGGAAAGAGGTTGATGCATGTTGTATGAAGAAAAGCGCCGATTGTGTCGGCGCCTTTCTCGGATGCACCTCTTATTGAGTCGGAGCCTCGTCACCACCTCCCGAAGGGAGCGGATTCGGAATGGTTACGTTGATGTTGGTCGTATCTGGCGCTGCGCGTGAGCCGAACATGCCCGTGCGATACGCGTACACACCGCCAGCGATGACGGCGAGCAAAATAATAATTGCCACTACCCAACCCGCAGAGCTGTCGCTCTGAGGAGCAGGAGTATTAACGATTGTGTCTGCCATAGAATTTTAATTACGCGTGCGTAATACCTAACGCTACCGTTTCAATCATGAATGAATCATGAAGATCTACTTCCACTGAGAGTCGTCGAGAATTGTCTCTACAGCAGCATCCATGAACGGGTCTGTCGAGCTCGCGTACTTCGGGTCTTTGAGGTCAACCGAGATGTCTGGCGTAATTCCAGTATGCGAGATGTTGTTCCCCTTCGGCGTGTACCACCGAGCGATGGTTATCTTGAGCGTGCCGAGCTGACCAATATCGATGATTGTTTGCACTGAACCCTTGCCAAACGACTGTTCACCTACCACTTTCGCCGCACCATAATCCTGCAACGCCCCGGCTAAAATCTCTGATGCCGAGGCAGAATTGCGATTCAAGAGCACCACGATACGACGTTTCTCGGGATCAATACTCGAGAGCGTGTCATACCCCTTACTGCGATACTCGGTTGGCACTTGCGCTGCACCTGTTTTTTCAGTGACTACGAGCACGTCCTTTGGTAAGAAGTAGCTCGCCAAGTCATTCGCTACGTCCAAGTAGCCGCCCGGATTATTGCGCAGATCAATAATGAGATTGCTTGTATCCGATTTGGCGAACCGCCCGAGATCGGTCACGAACGCATCAATGGATGTTTTCGTAAATGTCGCGAGCTGCAACACAAAGAACTGCTGCGTCTGGGCCGCTTTGATCTGCGCCTCTGCCTCTGCTCGCTCTTTCGATCCAGGCAGTGCTGCCGCTGCTGCGGCTGTTGCCTTAGCGACCGCTGCGGCCACTACACTCTTGGCTGCTGATACGACACGCGTTGCTGTGCTTGGAATGACTACGGTGCCACGCGTGAGCGCAATATCTTCCACCTTCGTGGACTTTGCGCGACCAATGGTGAGGGTAACGGTAGTACCCTTTGGACCACGGATGTGCGGGATCACGTCTTCGAGTTTTTTGCCAAGCGTAGGATCGCCGTCGACTGCGATCACACGATCTCCTGCTTTGAGTCCCGCTTTTTCTGCAGGGCTATTTGGCAGCGTGCCAATGACCACCACACCATCTGCGGTAGTGATGTCGAGCCCAGCACCAATGCCCTCGAACTCGCCATTCACCTGCTCCTTGAAATCATCCGCATTCTCTTTCGGAAGAAACACGGTATATGGATCTTGATACGAAGCTGCTAAGCCTGCGATCGCACCCGCAACACGCGCCTGCTCCGAACTCGTAGCCGAAGTGCCCGTAGCTGTCGGTGCGAAATTCTTTTCCAAAATATTCCACGTGCGCCAGAAATCCGCGAAATCTGTTTTTGTTGCGGCATCGTCGACGATGAGCGCAATCTCACCACTGGAATCTATATTCGTAAGTCGGTTAAGTGGCGCTTTTGCGACATTGCCCGCCCCCTCGTTGTATCCATATGAATAACTGCCGTATCCGACGACTCCAATGAGCGCAAGGATGAAGAACACCGCGGCAACGTCTTTTTTGTGTTTGAGTGCTTTCATCACCGAGGTATTGTACCGCATCAACGAAACGTCGCTGTGATGAGCCTGAACAAAAAGAATTGCCACCGCGAAGATTCGTGGTGGCAGTGTCTCTTCAATATACGACCCTTCACTTCGGTGGGCACTTTCCATCGATGAATGATTTGACCATCGCCCACATCACCCACGAATTCCCGATCTCGTTGCGGCGAGCGTAGTCTTCGGCAGACATTGGTGGCATATGCGGACACGAGCGCTTTGTGTACGCAGTGGCATGCGCACTTCTCTCTTGCAGAGGCATGCTGAGCCATTTTCCTTCCGACATGTCTGCGACAGCGGCAGACCCGCTACTGATGAACAGCACTACAGATAGGATCACAAGGCGCATTGTCTGGGCCCTCTTCACGGACAGGCATTGTCCTGCAGTTACATTAAATGAATCATTGTGCTTCGCAAGCAAAACAAAAAGCCCGCACACACCGTTTGCGGGCTTTCAACAGCAGCCGAGGATCAGTTCTCGGAAAGGAGCTTCTTGAAGAAGTCGATGCCGGAATCACTGTAGGTTTTGTGACGATAGATACCTTTGAATTCTGCGACGAGTCGCTTCGTCTCTTCCGTATCGTCGCCAGTGTTGATGACGAACGGCGTATTCACATGCTCATCGCTCAACTTTGCGAACGCAAGCAACTCCAATCCGCACCGATTGTACGGTTGATGCTCGAACGAGATCGGCATTGAACCATCGCACACAATGAGCACGTATCTATTCTGCTCAAGCAGTTCCTTTGTACCGAGATAGTTTTGGGCCGTATCAACCTGGTAGCCCAATTGCTTGAACTGGCGCGCAAGCGCCGTTCGCGGTGATGGATCGTCGTCTGCAACAAGTACCCGCTTTTTCTCTGCCATAGGCACCTCTCTAAATTCACCGAAAAAACTGTGCCCGTCGACAAGAAATTTGTCAATTATTTGATCAATGCGAGATCTAACAAACCTCCGTGTGCTTCACGGTGACAATTAGCACATAGCAGTACACATTTATCTGCCTCTGCTTTCATTTTTTCCCACGATCGGGTGATTCCGCCGCGTGATAATCCAAACGACTTGTTCGAGTCGTCGATATGATGTAAATCGAGGGCGCCAAAATAGCGAGAATAGCTGCAGATAATACATTTACCCCCCTTGTATTCAACAATCATTCTCTTAAGCTTGCGTCTACGTTCAGAAACAGCTCGCTTTAAGTAGTCGGCACGATCTGCGTATGTACGTTTTTCTTTTTGAGCCATGGTATATGTACAAAAGTATACCATTTGGGTTGTGTTATGGTCCTTTCCAAATCGTACTTTTTAGCTATAATCGTGCCTATTCCACAAACGAGTGGAAATATTCCGCGGTGGCGCAATGGTAGCGCAGCTCGCTGTCAAAGGCAGCGTTTCGGAGTGATCCGAAAATGAAAACGAGGAGAATTGCTGGAAGCCCTCACGGAAACGTTGGGTAATCAGCAGCCGAGCCTCAGATAATGAGGAAGGTTCAGAGACTATCCCGAACGGGAGTAGGTCCGCAAATGCGGCCCGAAGCACCTCGCATCCCATCGATCGAAGGATCGCGGATGATGATATAGTCCACCCCTTTTGGAAACATAAGGATACGTGTAACGAGTTGGTTGTAGGTTCGAATCCTACCCGCGGAGCACCGAACGAAAAGTAAAAGCCCCTCAAAGGGGCTTTTACTTTTCTGAGGTGCGACAAGGGGCTCTTGTACACGAAGTGACAAGAGCATTCCCGCGGAGCTTTCTGGAGTAAATGGATTTTCGTGCGGGCAACTCAGTATTCCGCAAAGCATTCCCGAGGAGGATTCTATTCGAACAGGCCCGAGAGGAGAAAAGTTTTGACGAAAACTTTTCGAGCTCTTGGGAGAATCCTACCCGCGGAGAAGACTGAAAATCTTCCCAACCTCCCACATCAAACTATAGGATACAATTGACGCTCATGTGGCTCACATTCGCGCTCGTGGTTCTCGTGCTGCTGATCATCGACTTCGCAACCATGCGTCGACAGGGCGCCCATAAAGTGACATTCAAGGAAGCAGCGGTCTGGTCTGCGATCTGGGTATTCGTTTCCTCGGCGTTCCTCGCATGGATGTGGCTGTACCTGGGCGGCCTCAGCACCGACGCTGCAGTGCGCGCGCTTGCCAATACAAAGGCGCTCGAATTTACGACGGGCTACCTCATCGAAAAGGCGCTCGCTGTCGACAACATATTCGTATTCCTGCTGATCTTCACCTATTTCGCCGTCCCGCTCGAATACCAAAAACGCCTCCTCATGATCGGCATTCTCGGTGCGCTCGTACTCCGAACGATCATGATCTTCCTCGGCGTGTGGCTCATCACTGAGGTCCACTGGATCATGTACATCTTCGGGGCGTTTCTTGTGTACACCGCATATAAGATGTGGCGCTCCATCGGACAGGAGCCCGATCTCGATTCAAGTCCGATCCTGCGCATCTTGCGCAAACAGTTACGTGTAGCACCACACATGGAGGGCGAGCGCTTCTTCACGATGCACAATGGTGCTCGCGCGGCCACTCCTCTTTTGATCGTGATCCTTATGATCGGTATCGTCGACGTTATCTTTGCAGTGGATTCCATACCGGCAATCTTCGCAGTTACAACGGATCCTTTTATAGTGCTTTCCTCGAATGTCTTTGCGATCCTCGGCCTGCGCGCGATGTACTTCTTGCTCGCGGCAATGCACGAGAAGTTCCATCTGCTTTCGTACGGACTCGCACTCATTCTCGCCATCATCGGAGTAAAGATGCTGATCGTCGATATCGTAAAGATCCCCGTTGTATGGTCTCTCATAGCGACCGTCTCTATTCTCACCGTCTCTATATTCCTCAGTCTGGTCATTCCAAATCGTGGCCTGAGTAAAACTGCGTACCCATTCAAACCAAAGTATGGCGGAAAAACGCGCGACAGATGATGGAACGTCGCGCTCTCGGGCGGTGTCCTTTGCGTCATAAAGTATGTATACTTCTGCATATGAAAACACTTGTAACCGCTCTCATTACTCTTTCTCTTATTGGCTTTGCCGGCATCGCTGAAGCCGCGTGGTACGCAAAGTTCGATGGAGTAGATGGTTCGTCGGCGCAATCACAGCCAGCACGAGCTGGCGCCACAGCAACAGCATCGGGCACCGTTCGTGCCCCAGCACCAACCCCTGAGCCGCAAGCAGCAGGAGCTGATTACCTTTTGGAGATCGATGGTGTAAAGGGTGAATCCAAGAGCGAGCCAGTTCCCGCTCCGACTCCAGCTGCGTCGCAGTCAAAAATTGAAGCGCTCCCAGTTAAACAAGGTGCACAAGAAGGAACAGGCGCCGCGCCAGCGAATTCCATCAAGTCGTCACCGAGCGCACCAGCAGCAGACAAAGGCCACAAGAACGAGATCGAGATACTCTCTAACTCAGTGAATCCCGAGCCACTCATGCCCGACATGAGCATCTTGCTCGGTGGAGGTGGAGGTGACGAAGCTGCTGGTGGAGTAAACGTTGCCTCCGGCGACGTGAATGGTCTCACCGATGAACAGCGCACGAACGTCGCGGAGATATTGAAACAGGGCTTGATGGAAGAGGGTGCGCCTGTCGAGAACGTTTCGCTCAACTTCGAAAAAGTAAGCGTAACACTCACGCACCCGCTCAAATTCTTGGGCGTGTTCCCTGTGCAGGCAAGCGCACAAGCAGACATCAATGCAGCCGGAGAAGTGAGCGTTCGTTTTCCGTGGTGGGCATTTCTCGCGTCAGGTAAGGATACCGACGCGCTCGCCAGCGGTGTACAAAGCGCGCTCACCAATGTACTCAAAACAAAACACGACACGGTCAAGAACGCGATCGGCAATATTCGATAGCGCACTCGTGCACTCGCAAAGAAAAAGCCCGGCACTCGTGCCGGGCTTTTGATTGGTCGAACAGACAGAACTAGTACCTACGTTCGGGGTAACGCCGACGCAGCGGTGGCATGGGATCGGCAGGTACTGGATAGTCCCGTGGATCCCATTGTCGCGGTGGTTCGGGCGGCCACGGTGGAGGCGGATGCCCGTATCGGGGCAAACTCCGTCCGCAACGAATTTCGGGTGGAAGATCAAGCGGCCCCTCCATGTAACAATTCGCCAATACTAAATCAGCGGTTGTTATTGAGTCGTTTGCTCGCCGAGACTCCTCGGCATCCAGTACTGGATGCACAAAAGAGATGATGCCTGCAAAAATGATGGCTTTCACTTCTCCTCCCAATGCCTACTGCGATGTGTCAGTGATCTGATTTAATTTATACCACATATATCCGTGTATTTCAAGTGAAGCGCGAATCAGCATTGCTCGCTTACCCCCAAGCCCCACGCTGCATGGCTTACCTGTACTGTAAAATGGCGATATATGAATCATGCCTCCGCTCGCGCCACATGGTTTGGCGTAACAGCTCTTATCGGTTTTATTATTTTTACTGGCGTAGTGGCATTTGCACCACAGCGTTCAAACGCGTTAACCACAGCTGAGCTGCAAACTCAGATCTCACAATTGCAGGCACTCGTGAAGCAATTACAGGCTCAGCTTGCAGCACTCCTTGGCACCATGCCAACAACACCATCGACCCCAACCACACCAACCACTCCACCTACCAGCCCATCGGGCAACGGTATTCGCGTGGGCGGCATGGTTATGACCACCGACGCGGTACGCGTACGAAGCACTGCAAGCCGAAGCGGCATGGCACTGCGCACCGTTCCAGCCAACTCAATGGGAACAGTTGTTGATGGTCCGGTAACCGGCAATGGTTACACGTGGTGGAAAGTGCAGTTCTCATCTGTAACTGGGTGGACGGCAGAAAACTGGCTCATGAATCACAGTGCGATGCCAACACCAATGCCGACTCCAGCCCCGAACCCTGTTCCAACTCCGGTTCCAACACCAGTTCCTACTCCTGTACCGACCCCAGTGCCAACCCCAGTTCCTAATCCAACTCCGACCCCTACTCCAGCCCCGACACCATCTCCAACACTCTCACTCACCAGCAATCCGTCATCAATTATGTCGGGACAGAGCTCTACGCTTGCATGGTCCACAACGAATGCAACAGCATGCACCGCATCAAACGGCTGGACAGGCTCTAAGAATCCATCTGGTAGCCAGGCTGTGAGTCCGATCGCAGTTACCGCATACGCACTCACCTGCACAGGTGCAGGTGGTTCGGTGACTCAACAGGTCACGGTAGCGGTAACCGCAGTTCCTACCCCTACACCTACCCCAACACCTACGCCGAGCACTGGCTCAGGTCTTGTATTTACCGAAGACTTCTCCACAGCGTCAGCATTCGCCACACGATTCGATCACGGATGGTCCGGTGAGTGGAATGCGGGAGCTATGTGGGGTGGCGAAAAGAACAACTGGCCAGGCGACCACGACATGGGGTGCGCAAATCCAAACAGCACATCTCGAACCATCACTCTCACCTCTCAGCAACAGGCAAACGATGCAGCCTTCTACCACTGCATGCCAGGAAATGATCCAGCGAAGGGTCACTTGATGACCTCGGTGAATACCACTGGCTATGTGACAGTATGGTTTTCTCCAAAACAGACCTTCCGCAACGTCACGAAGGTATGTTGGGAACAAAACATCACAGACCTCGGTGGTCGTAAGTGGACTGTAGTCAACTTCCTCACACCTGCGGAATATGTTGGCAAGACCGATCTCGGGTACACATCCGCTGATTTCCCAGGAAATGGTGGCCCAAGCTCTCCAGCCGGAGCGGCACAGTACGGCGTGCGAACATTTGCGGGCGGTATGGACACATACACCAACGGGGTGATGAATGGTGGCGCAACGGGTATTGTTGTTGCCGACAAGGCAGCACGATTCCAGCACTGCGTGATCGATAACGGCAACGGCACACTCACCACAACAATGACGCAGCCAAACGGCGCGATCGGCTCGAAAGTTGTTCCTGGAAACATCCCCGATGGCGACATCCGAATCGAGTTCGCTGATGACAGCTATAATCCAGACAAGCACTGGGAGGATAACCACACGACGAATCCTGGCAACCTCTACACGTGGCACTGGGATAACATCCAAGTCTTCGCACAATAAAAAATTGTTACAAAACCGCCCGGACATCCGGGCGGTTTTTAATTGATTGCCCTGGCAAACACCTCGTGCTATATCATCCCGAGTTCATTGATCTACGACCCCACGGAGAACATGCATGAAGGATGCCACTCGAGCACTGATCGAACATCCCGTATTTGAGCGACTTGTTGTCTCTGCGATTACTCTGAACGCGATCATACTCGGTATTGAAACGTTTCCCTCGGTCATGGCGACGCACGGCGAGCTGTTACATCACATCGATCTAGTCTTTGTCGCGTTCTTTGTGATCGAGCTCGCGATGCGTATCTATGTGCACCGCTTACGTTTCTTCCATTATCGGGAGGGTTGGAATTGGTTTGATTTTCTGATCGTTGGTTTTACGTTGATGCCATTCATGGGCAACGTATCAGCATTGCGCGCATTCCGCATTTTGCGCGCACTGCGACTACTCTCTACGATCCCCGCGCTTCGTAAGGTGATCACTGGGATCTTGCGCGCGGTCAACGACTTCGCGGCCGTCCTTGCGGTGCTCATTGTGGTGAACTACGTCGCCGCCGTGATGGCATCGAAAATGTTTGGCGAATCGTTCCCGGATCGGTTTGGAAACGTGGGCACGTCTCTGTTCACACTCTTCCAGATCATGACTCTCGATGCGTGGACCGACATCGCCAATCCGATCATCGAGAAGTACCCTGCGGCCACAATATTCTTTGTGGGATACATCTGCGTAACGGTCTTTCTGCTCCTGAGCATCATCGTGGGCATCGCGGCAAACGCCATGCACAATACTGAGGACCAAGACACACTCGATACGAAACTAGACGAGGTCTTGAAACTCTTGCGAGACCGATGATCTCCACTCAACCGCCTAGAAACTGGGCGGTTTTTGTTATGTATCCACATCGATGATTGACATATGTCCGTAACGGACATAGTATGCATGTATGTCAGACCCTATGTCCCCACTCACCCCGGCTGTATTCCATATATTGCTCGCACTTTCTTCTGGCGAGCGCCACGGATACGCGATCATGAAGCAAGTTGAGCATGATTCCGAGAGAGTTGTAAAAATGGGAACCGGCACACTCTACGGCTCGATCAACCGCATGCTTGAAAGCGGCCTCATCAAGGAAAGCGCGAAACGAGTCGATCCTACACTTGATGATCAGCGCCGCATTTACTACGCACTCACCGCACTTGGCCAGCGATCGCTCGCCGCTGAACTCGCGCGACTGCGCCGTATCGTTGATATCTCCCGCGAACGAAACCTTATGCCAAACACTTTTTCCTATGGCGTATGACAACGATCGCTATGAACGTATCTACTCAGAACTACTCTCGTGGTACCCGCCGCAATTCCGGGAGCGTGTCGGTGAAAGCATGGAGCAAACCTTTCGTGACCTCTGCAATGAACGCCGCTCTGCGGGACAAAGCCTGTTCAGCTTCGCGCTTTGGACGTATTTCGACACAGCACAAGCCATTATAAGAGAAGAAAAAAAGCATATGAGAACATTTGTTATCCGACGATTACTCATGACCTTCGTATTGGTCTTTACGATCGCAATCCTGACAGGCACGTATGTCATGAACGGATCCGAGCGAGAGGATGCGTGGCTCTACATTATGAGTGGAATTATTGCCCTCTCGGTCATCATCCCTGAGTACTTCAAAAAGAAGGACGAAAAGTAGCGCGGGAGAGAACCTTTCATATACAGGGATAAGGCGGTAGCATTACCGTATGTCAAAAGTAATACTTGTAGAAGATGATCGGTTCCTTTCATCCATTCTTGCGGAACGATTCCGCAGCGTGGGGCACGAAGTGTTATGCGCCTACGATGGCGACTCTGCGGTTGCCTTCGCAATTGAGAGGCACTTTGATGTGATGTTTCTCGATATTCTGCTTCCTGGAAAGGACGGATTTGAGGTGCTTGGTGCTATGAAAACGATGGATGCTACCAAAAATATACCGATCATCGTAATGAGTAATTTGTCAGATCCGCAGTCCATCGAACGCATGATGCACGGTGGGGCCACAAGTTACGTAGTGAAGGCACACGCCACGCCAGACTCGCTGATGGAAGAGATGCAAAAAGCGCTCGCCTAATAGACCACATCACGCACGAACGCTTCAGAAAAAGGCGTTTTGCTATACTGGCTGTCTAGTAATCATTTCTCATATATGACAAGCAAATTGAATCCCTATCTCAATTTCCGCGGCACCGCTCGCGAGGCGATCGAGTTTTACAAGGCAGCACTGGGCGGCGAACTCACACTCAGCACCTTCAAAGAAGCCGGTATGCCGGTGGAAGGCCCCGAAGCCGATCAGGTAATGCACGCCATGCTCGTAACGGAGAACGGTATGACAATTATGGTCTCTGACACGCCGTCGGAGTGGCCATTGAACGCAGGAAATAATGTGTCGATCTCGCTCAGTGGCGATAACGACTCAGAGCTTTCCGGATACTGGGACAAACTTTCCGCTGGAGGAACTGTGGAGCAGCCGCTCGTTGTTGCGCCATGGGGCGACAAGTTCGGTATGTTCACCGATAAGTTCGGTATTCGCTGGATGGTGAATATCGCCCAGGCAAAATAGGCATCAAAAAAAGAAAGCCGCCTCAACAAGGCGGCTTTTTTAATTTTTGATGGGCAGCGATCAGCGCTTTACGTTATGCAGCTCACTTACAGAGACTGCCATGACATTAGCTTCACCCCAGGGTGTGGTGTAGCGAATCGTCTTACCGAACATCGACATCTCTTTTGACAGAAAGGCGGCCACTACCCCAACCACGCCGCCTTCACAGTTGAAGAGTGGCGCGCCGGAGCTGCCGTGATCGAATACATATCGGTCTCCGACCGGCGGATTTCGATCCATATCGACCATTTCGAACGGCAGGTATCGCTTCGGCGGCTTCGCATGATGGTCTGGCTCCGCTGATGGTTTCGGAAGCGCAAAGCGACCATTCGCGAATCGGAGCTCAGTGTTGAGGTACCCGATACCCACGATCGTCTCGTTACGCCTCAATGGTGCACCCGCCAGTTTTGGCACAACCGCGCCATCGACTTCGCGCTCAAGCTCAATGAGCACGAGGCCTTCGCCAGGAACTCCCGTCTGCACTTCCTGTGAGATGCGAATACGAACGTCTACGGAGTGATTCTCGTTTGTATCGCGAGCGTCGCTCCAGAAAAGTCGTACGGGTTTCCAATCACGCGTGAGCTTGGCGCCGGTAGCGACGTGTTCTACGAGCGTAAGCGTGCGCTTATTGAGAAACCACGCAGTTCCGCGCATACCATACACCGTGCGCATATTCTCGACGTAGATCTCATCGTCATCAAACGCACGCTCGATGCCGACGACGGCTCGTTTGAGCGATTCTGAAGGATCATTCTCACACTTTTCAACGAGCGCCCACGAAAATGCAGGGCTCGTGCATCCGAGGATGATCGCGAGCGTCGCAATGTGCTTTCTCATTTCTTCTCTCCCTCGTTATACCGCAGCGACTATAGCAGAGTTCGATTCTTTATGCATCGCCCTGCTTGAACTGGAATTCACTCTATGCAACCATGTATGAATGATCATTCAACTCGTAAACATCCTTGCGGGCGTGCTCTTGTGTGCGTCATACATTAATCAAAAAGTTACGCACCAGACGGTCGCACAGGCGATGCGCAGTATCGGTCTGTATCAAGCTGAGATCGGCATTATCACACTCATCATCGGCATCATTGCGCTCTTGCAACGACTCGGACTCTTCTTTGGCTTTTATATTGGCGCAAGCTTCCCACAAGCACTTCCTGCGATGGCGGCCGGACTCTTGCTTGGCTATCCGCTCATCAAGCAGTTCGGATTTATCGAACCCGCTGTGCGTGCATTGGAGCCATACCGCGAGATCATAGGTGTCATCGCGATCCTTGCTGGTCTTGGCTCACTGCTATTTGGCTGCATTTCTCCTATTGGTTGCCCGGGCGGCATGATGTACTACCACTTCTAAGAAAACGGTCCGCAAAGCGGACCGTTTTCTTTATTTATCTTCACGCGCAAGCTCATCGAGCTCTCGCTCAGTTTCGCTTGCTGCACTCTTAATGCCCTCGCCCGTTGCCTGTGCCGCGTCTTTTATCTCGTGGCCAGCGAACTTAAGATCCGCCTTCGCCTCATCGTATGTCATACGTTTTAAGAAATTACGTCTTCTAATGTGTAAAGCGTAACGATATATAGATTAACGAAGCGTGAATTACAAAAAGGAAAAGACGGTCGGATTGCTCCGACCGTCTTGAGTCTGAATGAACTCGTTGTTTCTGATTACACACTCAGCCGGCGCGACTTACGCCGCGGCGGCATCCTTCTTCGCGAGGCCGGCCTTGAACTTCGCGAGCGCATCGCCGACTTCGGCGTTGCGCGCCATGGAGTTGGTCGCCGCACCGATCTTGGACATTTCGCGCTGGAGTCCGACATCGGCCTCGGCGCCGCGACGGCGTGCCGCAGCGAGCGTCGAGTCGAGTTCGGCACCAGGCGCCTTCTCGAGAATCTGACGCGCATTCTGCAGAGCCGTCTTCGCAGCCGATTTCGCCGCCGCCGTATGCTCGGTCGATCGCAGCTCGTCGATCTGCGCCTGGACTTCAGAGGCCCTGGAGTTGATCATGCCGAGCGCCTGCTCCAGGACGGCACGAGTGGCGGTATGGTCGTCAAGTTCCACCTGAGCACGATCGCGCGCCGATTCGATCTGCAGCTTCTCCGCCATGAGCGGTTCGGCGGCAGCATCGTTGTTCGGATCGTCGTCGGTCAAGATGTGCGTCATGGTCGATTCGAGCTTCGTGATGCGCTTGGCGCGTTCCGACTGCTCCTTAGTGAGCATCTGGATCGAGGCGATCGTCGATGTCACCGATTGGTCGACCTTGTCGCGCTGCGCGATCAGGTCGCGCAGATTCTGCTCCGCGATCGGAAGCGAAAGCACTTCCGACTTGCGCAGGCCGTCGAGCACACCGTGCACGCTACCCAGACCGATTTCACGAAGCTTATCGAAGACTGACTTCATGTTGGTATCCTTTGGTTGCAGTTGGAGGTTGGTAGTTCTTTATGCCGCAATCGACGTGTGACCGACTTTCGGCTTCACGTCTTCTGCGTCAATGGACTCGCCTCGATAGGTGCAAATCCAGCCGTCGTTGGAATCCATCTCGACGACGTAGAGACGCGGGGTCTCGCCGTCATCGTTGATGAAATCCCAATACTCCATCGAGCTGCGACTCGCGCCGTCGCCCGTTACTTCCCGCACGCCGACCTTGAACGAGTCGAGCTTCCGGTACGTCACCTGAGTCTCATCGTCGGTGATCACGCCACCCTTGAGGGTGTCGTGAGCGGCCTTCGAATACTTCATTTCGGCAACTGGTCGCAGAAGCACACAGTCGGTCTTTCCCCTGCCCTTGTCGATAACGCGGACAGTTACCCACGTTCCCGCGGGATCTTCCTCGTCGAACGACGCGTCGAACAACGAGTAGTCGGCTACCATCAGCTTCTTCGTGCCGATAGTGCGCGTGATCTCATACATCGAATGAACCTTGAGGGTCTTCGAGATCAGATCAGGCACGAGCAGCGAGACGTATCCGTTCAGCTTGAGGCTAAGCGGATTGTAGAGGTCGTCCACCACCGGCGGCGCCGGAGGTGTGTTGCCACGAGTGTTCACGCCATGCCCTTTCGGATGCGTTCTCGTGTAGACGATGTAGCCGATGGCGCCACCGATGATCAGGATTCCCAGAAAGATCCAGAAACCGCTGTGACCACCCGACGATGCTGTCGGCTGCGCCTTCTGAATGTCGGAGTCCGGAATACGGTACTCGGCATTCTTGGGCGTGCCCTTCTGCTCCATCTCGCGGACACGACGCTCGAGGTCGGCATCGCGTCTCCTGAGTTCCTCCATCTGCGACGGCGAAATGCTGTCTCGATGGTTGTAAACCCATTCATCGCGTTGCCGCTGAGAACTATGCTCCATCATCCACAACCAGAATAACGTGTTGTCCGGACTCTGCCGCACAACTTCGCGCTCCACGTACACCGTCCGGGGACGGGGCGCGGGTTGCGAGGCTGGTGCGGGCTGTGACGGCGCCGATTCGCGGCGAGGCCACGAAGTCGTCGTATCACGCGGAGCGATCGGTGGTGATTCCACACGACGAGGCGGTTCCTGATTCTGACGAAACAGAGTTCCGCTTTCCTCGTGCGCACGAGCGCGTGCAGCACCCGAATCGAACGTGACCGGTTTGGCTGCGGGAGGCGCAACAATCGGAGGAGCAGCAAAACCCTTCGGCGCCGTGAACGTAGTCGTAGGCGCTTTGAACGAAGGAGCAGGTGCACTGAAGCCCTTGCTGCCTCCGCTAAATCCGCCGCCGCTCGAGAATCCGCCGCCGCTCTTTGCATACGCGTCGGACATAAATCCGGCGAGTAGCAAGAGTGCAACGAGTGCACGCGTTTGTCTGTGTCTCCACATTGCACGAGCTCCGTTATCGAACGAGAACGGCGACGAGCGCCACGGTGAATGCGATGTAGAGCATGCCGTCGATCAGACCGAGCGACCAGTTGCGGTCGTCGACCAGTTCCTTCGTGAGACGATCGCGCGACACGAGCGTCGCGAAATAGACAAAGCGAAGGGCGAGCATCGCAGCAACCCACAGCATCACCGAGAAGATGACGAATAGAAAGTCCGTGAGCCAATACTGCGCAGCGCCGCTGATGAGCGAGCCGACGCAATAACCGCCGGCGATCAACAGACCACCGAGCGAACAGGCGCACGCAACGTTACCCGTCGATTCGATCTGATCGATGATTTTCGGAAAAACGAAACGATAGCCTACGCCGAGCCCGACCAGAATGGCCTGGCCGACAACGAACCACGTCGCGTTGAACACGAACCCGTGGCTCGCATCCTTCATGCCCCCGGCGAAGATGAATCCTGTGGCGACGAAAGTAGCGACCTCGACGATCGAGACGGCGACGTTGCTCTGCTGCACGACCTCCTTGTGATTACTGATCCGGTGAAGGATCAGATGATCGTTGACGTACCGAGAGATCATGAGTGCACCGAGCGCGCCGAGGACCGCCATGGTGGCGTTCCCAAAAGAGTCGAGCAGATGAATGCCCGCAGGCCGATACGCGCCCGCGAAGGCAACGAATAGACCGGCGAACACGCCAAGGAGCCGAAGGTTGACCGCAGCGTTATCCTTGTCGAGCATTTGCTCGGTGAAGCTGTACTGCTCCACGTATCGGGCTTGCGCGCCGACTGCGACGCGTGTCGCAACGAATGCGAACGCGATGACACCGGTGGTGATCACCGTGCCACCGAACAACTGCCAAATGGCTTGGATGAGCGTCATGAGACCTCTCAGAGTTTGAGTGTGATATTCAGATTTCAAACAGCGAAACCCGGAAGATAATAGGACATTTTCATCATCTAGTCAAGAACGAAATATGGCTTAAAACAAAGATAAAACCCGCATTTCAGCGGGCTTTAAAAGTTGAACACATTCATTCTTCTACAACTCTCTTCTTCTTAGATCGCTTCGAGGAACCTGCTCGCGGATGTTTTTTGAAGTCCGCGCACGCTTTCCAGCCGCCGATCTCTTGCGATTGGGCAACGCGCTCGGCGCGCAGAAATTCATCGGCACGCGAGTACGTTCCCTGATAGAGCCACTCTTCGGCATACCCTTTTTTGACGAGGTCCAGATTGAGGTCGACTCCGCCAAAACCAAATAGGTATGACCATGCACCGTCATAGAGGTAGATGTAGCCGAGCAATCGATCATGATCTTCGGAAACACTCTTGAGCGGATCGAACGCAAGGTAGGCCCACTTTCCAAGTGCGATCTTTCGCACGTACTCTCTCGCCTCTTTGCCGTAGCATTCTTCTTGAACCCGAAGCCCAGGATGCGAGAGCTCCTTCGCATTGATACCCAGTAACCGCACATCGAGATTCTTGCCGAAGCGCGGCGAGATCTTGATGGTGTCGCCGTCCGCTACACTTACAACGCTCAACGGACCGGTGGTCTTAATGCGATACATGACGCTCTCCACACGATCTTCGTGTAGATGAAAGAGGACTGCGCCAGCCGCCACGAGCGCGAGGACTAGCGCGAGGACAAGCTGCCATTGTCGCTGCAAAAAACGTCGCATGTTCCCTCCGATCAGCGAATTTTCTGCTGAAAAAGTACAATTCGTAACCCATCTTGTCAACGCTTCCCGATTGCGATACATTCGAGACCGCGCTCATTTCAACACCCATAGGAGGTTTGCATGACAAAGTCTGGACTCGTAGCGATGACCGAAGCGATGCAGGGTGTCGTCGATGGCACTGAGTCATATAGTGCGATCATCAAGAATCGCGCCAAGCCGATCGACGAAGGATTTATCGATCGTATCCTCGCGCTGTCGGTCTTCGACTGGTCAGGACGTACACCGTCACTGCTCATCGACGACCATGGCGACATTGTGGGGCACGACTTCGACTTCTCGTCGATGTTCGTTCCCCTCTCACAGCGCCGTGCAGTGATCGAGATCCGCGAATATCAGAATCGTCGGCCACTCGTGATGAAGGTCGGAATGCGAAAGATCGGCTCGCTTAGTTTTGGTCCGCTCACACGTCTCGTCTCAAATCAGGAAGCATTCTCGTTTTCAGTGCACATTCGCGATCACTCGATCGCGATGGAGCGCGACGGAAAGGAGGAACTCGGCTTCCCCATGAACTATCTGGTAATCGACGTCGACGGCACCTGGTACACGGGATTCGAAACGATCCACTTCAGGCCGGATGCTCCCGAGAACAAATTTCTCTTCGAGCAAAATCTTCTGAAGGACGGCACACTCTCGTTCAAGTACTTCGTGCATCCGAATCGTTACCAGAGTATTTTCAGTGCGCAGTACATCCGACTGAAGATGCTCGTTGAACGACTCGACGACGAAGCACAGTTCTACCGAGCCGAACTCAAACGGCTCGAAGATAAAGGCATCAAGCCGAACAAGCCGCCAAGCGATGAGATCGACTACGAGGGTGAAAGCAAGAAGGTCACGGTAACGGCATTCAAGGCCGAGATCGATATGCCCGATCTTTTGGGTACGACCGCAGACTACGCACTACCTGGTGGCGACACCATCACTCGCGCGCAGGCGGCATATGATCGTCAGCGCGCCATTACGCATTCGTGGAAGCCGCGCGTGCAGTTCGTGATCCGTGCCAACGAGTACGCGTATTGGTTGCATGGGATGAAAGACAACAAGCTTCCGCCTTGGGCAAAGCTGCTCACTATCGAGCGCGACTTCAAACCGAAAGGTGCACGCACTACCTGGAGTCGCATTCCGATATCCGAAGAGGTTGCGCTACGCTTCCGTGTCTACGAGAAAACGGAAAAGGTTGCTGCCTAAGCCATGTGTTCAAACGGCCAGGATTTCCTGGCCGTTTTTTATTTCTTCTCTTATTTCTTCTTCGATCGTTTCTTATTCACTTCGTGGAGTGCCACGATGAACAAACTTTCTGACCATCCGAGTGGCGTGTTGTCGTTGAATTTTTCTGAGTTCGAGAAATATAGCTCAGGAATAAGCCCTTCCGCATTGACGGTTTTCTTTGCCTCTTCTAGAAAGAGATCAGCTTTCTCCTTATTGCCAATATGTGCATAGATGATCGAGAGCCACGAAAGGCCGAACGTCCACTCGGCTTCTTCCGACCACCCATCTTCGTTCGCATTGTAGTAGCGGTCCCCCTTGTAACGGATCACACCACGCTCTCGCAGCAAATGATATTCAACATTCTCAAGAATTTTGTCGCGCTCTTCCGGCGTAACCACGTTGAACGGCCAAATGAGCGAGAGCAGTGCAAGGTCTACAAACTTCCCCGCGCTCTCTCGTGGCATCATGATGCGAAGCGTGAGCTCTCCTCGCTCAATAAGTGCATCTGGCACATCAATTCCCTCTATTCGTTTTGCTGATTTCAATCCTGCTACACACGCACCCACAGACGAGGCGTGGATCTCTTGATTCTCTTCCCACATTCCGGAATCTGGATCGTGCCAGTACTCGAGCGTAGAGAGATACCACACCAACTTTTGCACCACACGTCGGTCATCATCGTTTTCAATAATTGATCCTGACTGTTTTGCCTCGAGCTCTCCTATTTTGAAAAGAATGCATCCAACTGAATCGTTCTGCTTGTTCCCCCATTCTTCCCAGAACTCCTCAAATGTTTGCGGATGATAGCGAGGGTGAATGTATTGATGCGTATGCTCCGGCTTCTTTGAGATCGCATGATCGATCTTGTCTTCGTGCTTCTTGAAAATGTCGAGGATCGCACGGTACGTCTTTTTGACCGTATCAAAGTCACCCATCACCTCAAAGCCGAGGCACTCGTAGAAATTGTCGCGAAGCCATGCTTTGTCGTATCCCGTCTCCGCACCCTTGTTCGATGCCGCAAAGAGCCCCGACTCATACTGCAAACCTTCCAGTATTTCGAGATGCTGTTCAACCAATTTTTCGTAGAGCGCGTGTTTTGCCATACCGTGATTGTACCGCACACGCAAAAGTTCTATCCACACGTGCTACTATGCCCGCGTATGTACGGACGGACACTCTCTGCCCTCGCAGTCCTCATTATGATCGCGCTCGGCGTGACGGTGTTTGCATACCAAAGCACGCAGGACGAAGGCAAAACATATAAAAACTCAGTCTACGGCTATACGCTTATCTACCCGGCCGATCTCGATGTAAAGGAATACGGCGAAGACAACGCTGTGTTTGGGATAATTACCGATGATGCGGTGGAGGGTCGAGCAGAAGTGCGAGTGATCACGGCGCAGGGCGAAGCAGGACAAACACTACAAGATGCCGTAGCGGATCAACTGAAGAATCTGTGCGCGGCCGATGGTCCGACCGCGTCGTTTTCATGTACCGATACGACCTCAACCGAACCATTTACAACCGCAAACGCAGAACAGGGCTACGTACTTATGCTTAAGGGCGAACTCGTGAAGCGAGAAAGCAGCTCAACGCCGGAGGTGATCCCGATGGGCCCATACTATGTAGTACCGCTCTCAAACTCAGCGACGATCAGTAAGGTGGTTGTCGTTATGCCGCCACTGAATCAGAATACGTCGCAGGCTCATACGGAGCTCGTACGCACCATTGCCGAAAGCGTGCGTCTCACGCAATAAATATGAAGCGTATACGACGTCGATTCGAGCCAGGCAATTTTAAACTTGTGGTAAAGCGCTCTGCTACGGGTGGACGCGGCATGTTTGCAGGAGAGAATATTCCTCGCGGCGCATGCGTTATCGAATACACCGGACGCGATCTCTCACCAGAAGAGCAAGAGAAGGACGGCAAGTACTTTTTTTGGACGAGCTCAAAAACCATGATCGATGGAAATGTACCGTCGAACAAGGCGAGATTCATAAATCACTCGTGTGCGCCAAACTGCGAAGTGGAACTAAAGAACCGCAGAATTTTTATCTTCACCCTTAAAAATATTAAGGAAGGTGAAGAGCTCAATTACGACTACGACACAGAATATTTTGAGGCTCACATTGAGCCAAAGGGCTGCCTGTGTAGCAAATGTGTGAAAAAGCGCGAGAAACGCGCAACTAGCGCATCCCGATAAACCGCGTTCGACGGATCGAGTATGCGAGCGTAGGAATACGCATCTGCTTTCCCGCATGATCAACGAGCGCACGAATGTACGTGCCACTTGATACCCGCACGCGATATCGAGCGATCGTATATACGCCATCTGGAAAATCTGCCCACGAGGCAAGGACTCGATCCTCGCGGAAATCATTTCGCGCAGGACCATTCTCGTCGTAGATCAGGAGATCAATTCGACGCGCAACTTCGGCGCGCAACACTGCACCCGTTACGGTGCGAGATCCGATGTACCCAACTTCTTGCACGCTCATTTCACGGACTGGAATGCGAATATCGTTCAACTTCCCTTCAAGGGCATATCGAAACAGCGGCACCCCGGCCACCGTTTTCGATGAGTACGCCGGGTACGGGAGCGTATGTGTCCCCTCACGGATGATCTCTTCATACGGCACTCCAGGCTGGATCGCGGAGTACTCAGTTAAAAGTCCGAGCACATCGCCTGTGTCTGTAGCTGCACCAAAGAGGATCTCGAACTCGTATTCTTTATCAAGATTCGTGTATGCATCGCGATTTTTACACTCCTCTCCAAACAGCAGCAGTAACGACCCGCTCGCCATGGGGTCGAGCCGACCAGCATATGTCATTGGAACATTGGCGAGCTCGGGCCGAGTGCTTCGGTACCACTCGAGAGCCTGCAGCGGGGTTTCCCCCTCCTTTTTGTCGATGATCGCGTATTTCTCCACGCACCGATGGTACTCGAAAGTCCCACCCCCTCGCAAATTATTCACATGAGACGGAGGATATTCATCGCAACAATCGACGCCCCTTTGCAATCCCGAGCAAATATCTCATGGGGTATACTACTCGGCATGAAAGACGGCGAGATCAAGCACAAACTCTCCCCCGCGCAGGTCAGTGTGATGCAACACCGGGTTACAGAACCGCCCTACTTCGGCAAATTCTGGGACCACTTCGAGGCCGGCCGGTACCGTTGCGCCGCATGCGACACAGCACTCTTCTCATCTGACGATAAGTTCGATTCAAAGACCGGGTGGCCCTCATTCAAAAAGCCGCTCAGTGAGCGCGATCTCCAATTCAAAGGAGAAACAGGACCAGACGATAAGGTAGAGATCCGATGCAAAAAATGCAAAAGCCACCTTGGGTACGTGATAGCGGGAGACAATCCCTACTACCGCATTAATTCGGTGTGCCTCATCTTCGAACCAACAGTCGTTGCTCCTCCTGCTGCAGCACTGCCGCCTACGCACACCCCTGCACCAGTTCTTCCTACAAAATCAGACATCGCACTCGTTCCCCCTGAAGCAGAGACTGAAACGTCGTCAAAAACGATGCCGCTGCTCGTTGGCCTCATCGTTGGGTTGATCGCGGGTACCGGCGGCACGTACTACATGATGAAAACAACGCTTCCCCTTACGGCACCTACAGAAACAGCAACGACCACTCAGGACGTGGCCACCACAACACCTGAAACCCCGCTTGAAGAGCAGGAAGAGCCAGCGCCTGTTGTAGAGACACAGCGAACTGAACCGGCTGATGAGCCAATTCTGAGTGATCTGCCACCCACAGATCAAGCCGCTTCTGGCACAAGCACACAATAAATTCGACGGGCTCTCTAGCCCATGTGTGAGGTATAGTAACGGCCCTCTATGAACGCCTCTGTTATGGGGATCTCAAACTTTCTCCCGACCCGGGCTGACCTGGGGCGATGGGCGATCACGTTCATCCTGTATCTCCTTGCCGCGAAATTCGGGCAGTTCGTCTATTCCGGGCTCGGAACTGCACCCGCGTTCATCTGGCCATCCACTGGCGTCGCACTCGCCGCTGCGTTTCTGTGGGGCAATCGCATGATCTCGGCGATCGCATTTGCCTCATTCATTGCTGCAGCAAGCTATGGATCAACATGGCCGATCGTGATCGCCTCAACACTAGGCAACACCCTGCAGCCGCTCGCCGGGGCGATCATGTTCCGCTGGCTTGATTTTCACCCGAATATCGCTCGCTTACGCGATACGCTCTTCTTGCTCCTTGCGGCATTCTTCATTACGGCAATATCTCCCACCATTTCAATCGTAACGAGAGCACTGCTTGGTGATCCCGTCGTAGACCCCGTTTCATTCTGGCGCATGGTATGGGCCGGTGGCGCGTGGGGTGTGCTTGTTATCACACCGCTCATCACCTGTTTCTGGCAAGACCCTACGATCAAGCGCGACCGCATGCTCGAGCACACACTCGCGCTCGTATCGGTCGCGATCGTCACCTATATCATCTTTTGGGGCACGGTGGGCTCAGTTGGCGGCATCTCGCTGATCTATATTTTGCTCGCTCCATTTTTCTGGGTGGCGCTACGCTTCTCGCCGCGCTCAACCGCGCTCGCGCTCTTTATTTCATCCGTCATCGCGATCTCAGGAGCTCTCTTTCATGCACCAGAATCTCGTCTCGTCGGCGAATGGGTGTTCCAAACGCAGCTCCTGTTGGAAATTTTCGCTGTCATTTTCTTGATTGTCTCTTCTGCTATTGAAGATCGTCGCAATGCCACCGCAGAACTTCAGGCACATGTGAACCAGCTTGAAAATGCCGTGACAAAGATCAGCGAACAAGATTCTGCAAAGAGCGACTTCCTCGCCATTCTTTCGCACGAACTTCGCAATCCACTTGCGCCGGTGCTCTCAACACTAGAGCTCCTTCGCGTTCGTCGCGACCCAAATGAGGAGGAGGCTGTGATCATCTCTGGTGCTGAGACGCGCTTGCACATGATGGGTCGCCTCCTCGACGACCTGCTCGACTTTTCTCGTGTTTCAGAGAAGCGACTGAAGCTCCAGAAGGAATATGTGAGCCTCAAGGACATCGCTGAGCGATCCGTTGAAAGTGCGCGACCCGTGATTGAAAAGTACAAACATGAACTCGAGGTCACACTCCCCACAACTGATGCACATCTGTTCGCAGATCCGATCCGCATCGAGCAGGTATTGGTCAACGTGCTGAACAACGCAGCAAAATACACACCTGAGGGCGGCAAGATCGAGTTTCGAGCAGAATCACACAACAACCGCGCCATCGTAACGATCCGCGACAATGGCACCGGTATTGAACAAAAAATGCTCCAGCGCATTTTTGAGCCGTTCATGCAGGTCTCGCACACAAAGTACGGCACATCAGGCGTGGGTGTTGGACTGGCACTCGCAAAACAGCTTGTGGAGATGCACGACGGCACGATCAACGCGCTCTCAGCAGGCCTCGGGCGCGGTAGTACATTTGTGATCGAATTCCCGACCGCGCAAGCCCCGGTACTTGATCCACAATCTGCTTCAGCATCTGGCGTAAAGCAACGCTCGACAGGCGCGCTGAACGTGCTGATCGTCGACGACAACCAGGCAGGTACAGAAGCACTCGGACGATTGCTCAAATTCCGTGGACACAACACCGTGCTCGCATTCTCCGGTCAAGAAGGTCTTGATAAGGCGCTTGAACTGCGCCCCGACGTGATTCTTCTTGATATTGGCCTGCCAGACATCGGTGGATATGAGGTTGCCCGGCGGTTGCGAGCCGCAGAATGCAACTCGTTCATCATTGCCCTCACTGGCTACGGCCAGGACGAAGACCGTCGCAAGGCGCTTGATGCCGGCTGCGATGGCCACCTCACCAAACCAGTAGGCCTCCAAGACATTGAGAAAGCGCTTGCGTCTCGCTTCGGCACCTAAGGTCTAAGCAAAAAAGCGGCACTTGTGCCGCTTTTTTGCTTTTCCGCAGTCGTGCGGATTATTTCATGTGAGGAGAGACGAGTTTCGTCATCTCGAACATCGTTACTTCCTTCTTCTTGAAGAGAGGCTGGAGTTTGTCATCAGCAAAGATGTTTCGCTTGTTCTGTGGATTCTGGAGATCATGCTTCTTGATGTATTCCCAGAGCTTCTTCACAACCTGTGAGCGAGGCATTGGACCCTTGCCAACAACTGCCTGAAGTTCTTCAGAGAGTTCCATTGGCTTCAAGAGTGCCGGATTAGCTTTTCGTACCATATAAAGTCAGTTTTGTGTGGTTTTTATAATAAGTAATTATGCGCACGTTTCGACACGGAAAGTATATACCACAGGGGTACACTTGTCCCCCTAGCTATGCACGGGCCACATTTCCCCACATATGAGCACATGAGGCAAGTCTCCCATCTTAAAACACCAAAAAAGAGAATCGCTTCACTCTTTGGAGACGTTCGCAGCGCGACGGCGCAAGACAGAGCAAATTTTCAGCAGAAAATTATGCGGTCTTCAAAGTGTGGAGCGATCGAATCAATACCAATACCCCCAGCTGTTTGAGTGGTTGCTGTTGTAATTGTAGTTATACGCATAGTTGTATCCGTACATTGGGTAATAGTACTGCGGATAGTAATACGCGTACTGCGGTGTGTAGTACGCAGTCGGTTGATACTGCACGTGGTACTGCGGCTTACTGTAGTGTTGCTGATACGCGGGCTGCTGAGGCTGCCTATACTGAGGGCATGGACTATACGAGTAATAGCCCCCTCCCTGCACCGTGCACCAATAGAGATACTGATGTTGTTGGGGTATTTGATAGCCGCCATTGTAGTTGTAATTGTAGTTATAGTTTCCGTTTGTTTGCGCAAATGTGACCGTGATCGGGATCGCAGAAAGAATTACGGCCGCAAGAGCGGTCGCGAGCAAACTGAGCTGGTTGCGCAATGAAAATATCCTATTCATACGCGAACAGACTACCGAAGGCAGGCTGTAGCGCGGATGAAGAATCTAGTCGCGCTTCACGGAGTACGTACCCCTCTCGTTCAAATACAGAGCTTCTCCCACACTTGCCACTTGTGGCTCAAGGAACGGGTGTGCAGACGCCTGGCGCTCTGCGGGCTGCAGGAAGCTCACAAAGCTGATGCAGAGAACCAAAAAGATAATGCCGATCATTCCGCTCATCACGTTGCTATCCATATTGCAATCGTATCACGGGTACACCCCGCCTCACTTTTAGACAAATCACCGTTCAGGCACTAGATAGCACAATCGGATGATCCGAATCAGCTCGACTATCCCCTGTTGGTTGAAAGTGAGGCGGGGTACACTGCTCACATGAAAGTTCTGAAGATGGCCGGCGGCATCATACTCATCATCATTGGGTTTCTCGCATTAGTCACACCGCTTACACCTGGCGCATGGCTCCTCTTCGTAGGGCTTGAACTCATCGGCGTACGCCTCACACTCTGGGACAAAATCAAAGAGTGGATCAATACGCGCAGAGGAGTTCATACAAACAACACAGCAAAGGCAGATACTGAAATTACTCATAATCAATAATTTTGTATGTTGGGACACATTGGTGTGTACGTGGAGGATATCGAAAAGGCAAAAGTGTTTTATCCTGCCGCACTCAAACCGCTCGGTTACGAACTTCTTTCAGATTTCCCGGAGTGGTCCGTCATTGGTTTAGGGGCCGGCGGGAACTCAGATCTCTGGATATCTCAGCGCGAAGCGAATCACAACGTACATATCGCGATCAATGCAGAAAATAAAGAGGCTGTACAAGCATTTCACGCAGCAGCGCTCGATGCAGGCGCGAGCGATAACGGCGCGCCAGGATATCGAAAAGAATACACACCCGGATACTACGGTGCATTCGTGATCGATCCGTTCGGGAATAACCTTGAGGCTGTATTTCACGACCCAAACCCCTCTGAGTAGTAGCCTTAGTGATAAGCGGCTCTATTGAGCCATTGTTTCGTCTTCATGATTCGTTCATGTAGAAAGGAGTAGACTCCCTTTTTAATGACTGTCCCGATAGACACGACTGATTGCCTCTTCGACGAACACATTGGGTCCGTTTTCGATTCTCTCGAGGAGGGCGTCATCATCTGGGGCAAAGATCGTACTCTCCTGTTCGCGAATGATGCGGCTCGTCGCATCACCAAACTTGAACTCATTCCCGGCGCTGTCCTCGGTCCGATGACGCACACCACCGTGCGCGTCCTTGATGACCATCATCGCGCGCAACGATCCGATGCGCTTCCGGTGTATCGAGCGTTCAATGGAGAGAATGTGCCGCGAGAAGAGATCCGGTATGTTGATCGCGATGGAACGCACCGATGGCTCGCGGTATCCGCAAAACGGATCGTACATGAAGACGGCGAGTTGAAATACGTGATCTCATCTCTGCGCGATGTATCATTGCGAAGATCACGAGAGAGCAAGCTCGAATTCATGGTGGAGTCAGCGAAGATATTGCGGTTCGATCTCGATTTCAAACACCGCCTGATCGAAAAAGCGAAGCTGACCGTCCCTGCTCTTGCAGATTGGTGCATCATGGATGTGCTCGAGGACGACAAGCTCGAACGCGTCGCCGTGATACACCAAGACCCGCTGCAGATCGAGAAACTCAGATCATTTGAAACCCGCTTTCCGCGTAACGAGGAGCGACAGAACAGCGTGCTCGACACGATCAAGAGTCAAAAACCGGTTTTCATTCCCCGCGTCGATCAGTCACATCTTGATCGCATCGCGACCTCTCCAGAACATATGCAAGAGCTTCGGTCGCTCAATATCCGCTCCATCATGATCATCCCGATCTCATCGCATGGTCGCGGTGTTGGTGCAATGACGCTCGCCTATGCAGAAAGCGGACGCACATACGACGAAAATGATCTCGAATTCTTCCAAGAATTCTGCTACCACCTCTCGGTTGTATTCGACAACGCTCGCCTTTTTCAAGAGATCGCTGCCCGCGATAGAGCAAAGGATATTTTTCTTGCGTCACTCTCACATGAGCTTCGCAATCCGCTCGCACCGATCAAAAGCTCCCTTGAGCTTTTGAAATTGCGCGAGGCTGCTACCGACATTCGAGAAGAACTGGATATCGTTGAGCACCAATTCAATCACATGGCTCGCCTCCTGAATGACCTGCTTGATGTGTCGCGCTTTACACAAGACCGCATATCGCTTTCCGCGCGACCGATCGAACTTCGTCGACTCATTGAACGGGCGCAGCGCGCGACCGACGCGCAAGCGCGCAACGCCGACATCACTCTGCATTTCGCGTATCCATCCATCCCTATTTCCATCGTGGCCGATGAAACTCGCCTCGAGCAAGCAGTGAGCAATCTCGTCTCGAACGCTATCAAATTCACTCCAGCCGGCGGATCGATCTGGGTAGATCTCGAGCGTAGCGGAGCGGATGCGATCATTCGTGTACGAGATAATGGTCGCGGTATTGCAGCAAACGACCTGCCGCATATTTTCGATATGTATTATCAAGGACAGAATGAAGGGCCGCTCAATAGTGGTCTCGGAATTGGACTACTCCTCGTGCAGCGCATTGTGCAAATGCACGGCGGCACCGTAGAAGCGAGGAGTGACGGCGAAGGCACGGGCAGCGAATTCACCCTCCGCCTCCCCATGGCAGAGATCCACGTAGAGGAATTGACGACTACGCTCCCGCGAAGCCTTGCGCACAATCTCCGCATCCTCATCGTCGATGACAACGCACCAGCAGCAGACGCGCTCACACGACTCCTCAATAAGATCGGCGCACACGCTACAGCGGCCTACTCGGGCCACGAGGCGCTGGGCAGCGAACAGCTCGACATGATCGATCTCTTTATTCTCGATGTCGGCATGCCGCATATGGACGGATACCAACTCGTTCACGCGTTACGAGAGCTCGGCATTACAGCACCAATCGTTGCGCTCACTGGCTACGGATTAAGCGATGACAAACGTCGCGCACACGAGGCGGGATTCACATCTCACCTCACCAAACCAGTCGGTCTCTCGGACCTCAACGAACTCTTCGAAAGCGTGCTCACGACTTCGGCATAAGATCGGGCAAACAAAAACAGGCCTGTCAGGCCTGTTTTTGTTTGTGGCACTCTGAGCACCGAGGCTTATGCCTGTTTACGACCGAGGTAGAAAGCACCAAGGAGCGCGATCAAACCTGCGAGCATGAGCTGGCCAAGCAACATCATGTTGCTACCGAGACCAGTGTTTGGAACACCTGGAGTTCCTGAGCCAGTGTCTGTTCCAGGATCAACTGGAGCAGAACCTGCTGCAGAAACAATCACCGTGCCCGAGGTAGAGGCTGGAAGACCATTTGGCCCAAAGCCACCCGCTACAACTCCAACTGGAGTAACTGATGCACCAGTTGCAGCGTTGGTTGCAACAACTGAACCCGGAGCGACAGAGATCATGTACGTGCTACCCACGGCTGAGGCTGGCTGCACGTCACATGTAAGTGCGAGCATGTTCGATGAACCTGCGAGTGTTGCAAGCGGAGCAGAAAGCAAGAATGTCGTTGCTGATCCGTTCGTTACTGCGGTTGCATTACTGAGCGAGCCATCAAGGTTGTTCGCACTGCGGACCTTACAATCAGTAAGGTTTGCAACAGAACCATTGCTGCTTGAGGTGATCGTAAGTGGGATCGAAGTTACGTTGAAGTTCGCACCTGTTGCACCAATTGAGATGTTTGCGAGCGTAACATCCTGTGCACCTGCTGGAACTGTCGGCGCAGTGTCGAGATTAACGCGAAGCACCGGAGAGATGTTTGCAGCACCAGCGCTGAGGGTGAATACAGAACCTGCTACCACATTGTTCGCGACGTCACAGCGAACCGTAAGGGTCGTAGTACCCGTAGTTGAGTTCACCGCGAGCGGTGAGTTGAACGTAAATGTGTTCGCACCAGTACCAATTGTGTTCACAACATTGCTTCCCGTGTTGAGAGAAACATTCTGATTGTTGTAGACCTGGCAGTTCGAAAGATTGCTTCCGAGACCACCATTGCTGCCTGTGATCGTAAGTGGGAGCGAATTAACGTTACCTCCACCCTGCACGCCGGAGAGCGTCAAAGTACCGAGGTTCACGTTCGTGCCCGACGAAACTGACGATGTGACCGGTGTTGCTGTCACGTTCACGCTACCAGCTGTCTGAGCCGCTGCACTGCCCGCTACGAACAGCACTGAGAGTGCGGTTACCTGAACGATTTTCTTAATTGTCATAGTGTATATCTATTAATTACTA
>JACCDV010626486.1_pt1 | contig 56543 bp, 57 predicted proteins | sample 7446131 | NCBI WGS metagenome assembly JACCDV01 (sample SAMN15323448, study PRJNA562643) | freshwater metagenome | isolation source: river surface water | place: USA:Blue River Watershed | collected 2017-08-17
CCAAACCATGTAACCGCCTGCGCAACCGGTCTACCAGCTCCTTCTTTAGTATAACTATCTGATTGTTTAACTGAGTCCGGAATAGAAAGGTTATCTAGAATTGGGGTGGGAAATCTCCTAAGTGTTATCATGTAATTATTTGGTATTGCTCCATAATACTTACAGTATAGGAAATCCTTCCAATAGTAAGGAGCAGATAACCCTCCAATTATATCCTGCTCGAATGTGGATGGAAGTCCTAAAATATCATTAGTAGCAGAAGATGAAATTCTCTCTAAGTCTGCGGTCTGTCTAACTAAAAATCCAGCTGAAGGATTTTTAGACTTTAAAGAAGATACGTTTCGGTTAAAATCTGCGGATTCGGATCTATAGTAAGCATCAACAAAATCATTCTCACTATTACCTAAAGCATAAAAAAGAAACTGCCCATATTTACCAGGGTTTCTCTTAGCAGCTTCGTAGAATAAGCTTCGTGCTGTTGGCCCCTTGAATTCGTTTACTGAATTAAGGTTACTGTATCTCTGGACAATATCGTTGGATGCTCCACGTTGTAGTAGCTCTACGTTATTAGCCGCATTTACTGGGGTTCCTGGGTTAGCATTTACCGGCATCTACCAATTAGTCTTTTTTTTAAAGATCGCTAATGGTATACTCTAGAGTTTCTGCGTGTTCTTCTAGAAATGTTTCCAGATTTTCTATGAACTCCTGGGAAATATTCTTATAGCACACAAGTATACCTTCGCACTTTGTACTATATATTCCCTGAATTATTTTCTTTCGAATGGTGTAGTTTATGATAAATTCAGATTCCCGTGTTAAGGATTCTGTGGTGTATCCAAGATCTCTGATTATTTTAGATATATCGACAACATACAGATACTGACCCACCTCAGATCTCTTCTTGGCTTCCTTGGGAGAATATTTTGTTATATAGAAATCGACTTTAGTCCTCGATTGCATTGCCTCCATTATATTCTTGGGTTTCCCAATTTTTGGAATTTAAAAAACTTCCAAAAAAAGAATATTCGTTATCGATACCTCTATAGATAGGAAAATCCGGATTGGTCTCTGTTCTAGATCCCCTCTCGATTTCTTTCTTTATAGATTCATTTTTTATTCTTTGGAGGTTTTCCCGATGTACTCTTTTTCCCTCCTCTATTCTTTCAGAAAAACTTGTTTTTTTAATGGAGTCCATTACTCCAAATTCTCTCATAAGTTTTCTTTTCTCTCTTCTTGAACTGCTCATAGCCTGTATTTTATATCTCTACACTAAATCCTTTGGGTTTGCCGAAAACTGAATCGTCTCTATTGTACAGATCCATACCAACCACAAACTTAAAAAGCTTTAGAAAAAGAGCTGGTATGTAAACGTCCTGTGCTTTTACGACATCGTTTGCTGGAATAAAATGAAAGCTAGATAACTCTTCTTGCTTAGATCCATCTGTTTCAGCTTCTCCCTTTTGAATACCAGTAACATCAACAGCAAAACAAGGATATTCTTTCTCTACGAACTTGGTACCTGTGACAGTGCCTAAGAAAAACCATCTTTCGTTATCATCAACATCGAATCCGCCTTCTTCTAGGAGTTCTCTCTTTGCTGTGCTCAGATAATCTGGGTCTTCCTCTTCACAAGTTCCTGTTATTAAACTCATAGAATATCCTCCTTCTCTAAATAGATTTCTTTCCTTTAGAACCCCTATCATTAGTGGTAGTCCTCTATCATCGGAAATAAAAGGGAGAACCATTACAGTTTCAACTGTAGAAACTATACCTGGATTTCCACCTCTTTCAACGACGTTGAATTTTGGAGCTTCGAATAAGATCTTATCTTCGTTTTCCTCTCTCATTGTTTAGCGTTTCTGTTATTTGTTGCTGGTTTTTTCTTCTCCTCAACAGAATAATAGTTGGATCTAATAGATTGAGCTAAGGATGCCTTAATATCCTCGATATCAACTCCATCCAAAACAAATTCTATAATTTCCTTATCAGCATCTTCGAAAGAAGTGGAAAGAACCCCATAAAGCTCCTTAGATGGAAGATTTAATTTCAGCTTAATTGAAACCTCAACTAAATTTTTCTTTTGTTTTCTAAGTAGTTTATATATCGGAGAATCTTCATTAGAATTTTTGGAATACTGATTGTCATCATATACGATAGCGGTCACACTCGAATCTTTCTTTGCAGGTGATTGAGTAACTACTTGTTGCTCCTGTTGAACAGGCTGAGAAATTCTAGGCTGAGCTGGAAAGTAAACTAGATACTCCTCTAGTAGGTCAAGATTTATTCTTCTTCCGCTAGAAAATTCTATAAATATAGCATCTCCGTTAGAAACAGCATTCTTGTAATTTTCCATAGTGGATAAGTATTCACCCTTAATCCACTGAAATTCCATAGAGCTGAATTTATTCTTTATCTCCTCTACGTTTTGCTCTGTTATGTCCATTTTTAGACTTTTTTTAGGTTCTCTGTTAAAAAAAGACAGAATTTTTCTCATCCTTTACTTTGTTTTAGATTTTTTCTCGTCTTTTGTTTCCAGCGTGATCCGATTAAATCCTAAACTTTTATAATATCTTAGATGAGAAGGTAAATCCTTAAGTATAATCCAACTAGATTCCCCCTTAGATTTTGAATTCTTTTTTCTGTTATCGTATTGCCAGACCTCCACTATATTATCTAGTATTTTATCAGGATGCCTTTTTATTTCGATCACGGTAAATCCTCTGGGTTTTGACATTGTGACTGTCTCCCCATAATCCAAAGTAAAATCAGCATTCAGATCCATAAATAATTGTATCTGTGATGTTACTAAATGTTTCTCTATTAGTTGATTGAAACTCTTCTTAGTCTTTCCTCGCTAACAAATTGGGAAAGCATTTTTCTGAGATCCTTTATATGATATGATTCTTCTCTGGCAGAATTTCTAACTTTTTCATCCTCTGACTCGTATCTCCCCTTATCGTGATTACTATGTGTATCGATATAATATGATAAAAGCTTATCCCTGTCAGAGGTTCCGTCCATATCAAGGGGCTTTCTTAAAAGATATCTTAAATATGGATTATCTTCAAAATCTTCCATTTGACATTCTACCTCTTTGCTAAAAAGATCGGGTATCTTAGAAATCATAACAATTCCGTCTCTATTACCAGATATTTCTACCCCTGGATCTCCGGCCAATTTATCCTTATATAAACTAATCTTTCCTATTATGTCAGAAGAATTTCTTTTTTTCACACTGGCGCAAATACTGTTATCCAAATTAATCTCGTATTCATTTTCACCAATTTTGTTTATGTCAATGACTTTTAAATCGAATCCAATAGCTTCCAAGAAGTTTTCTAGATCATCCTTTATTGATTCGATCCTTCTATCTTCCCTACTTTCACCATCGGTTCGAAGTTGATCAAAGTTTTCTATAAAATCCTCAAGCTTATCTCTATTCTCAGGATTGTTTATCCATCTTCCTTCCGGATTAATAACTATAGTAATAATATCATCCCCAGATTTAATTTCAAGAGAATCTTTTGGAATCCAAATATCCTCGACTGGATTTCCGTTCTCGTCAGCATAGCATATTCTTATCGAAGTTGGATTCTCCTCTATTGCAGATATCTTAAAAGCTGGACAATCGCTACTATCTAGGCAGTTTTCAGCAGATATTTCATACCCATCCTCAATAAAATTATTCACTCCCGGAACTTTATAAAAATCTTCCTGATTTAAATCGGAATTTTCGTTCAGAGTAAATTCTGAAAAATTTAAAACTCTCATAAATTAATATTTGCTATCTGTACCAAAATAAACAGTGACATCGAAATTTCTAGGCTCCGTCGACTTGTTCATATTGATTTCTATTCTGCTAGGATACGTTGGAATTATCACCTCTTCACTCTCTGCTTTAATTTGGCTATAATCGATAGTCTTACCTGGGATAAGATCTATATCAAACTCTTTACTAGAATCATTCGGGTAATCATCTACTTCAAATTCCAATTCTATTGAATCCACAGTAAAAATAAGATTGTCTATACCACCTTTCTTGAAGATGAATCTTACTGAATACTCAACATATGCTTTAGCATCGATTATGTCATCATATTCTTCTGGTGTGTTGTGAATATCGATATTAATGTACTTTATCTCATCACCAAATTTAAAATCATTGGGATTTGCACCCTTATTACCATCCTGAAAAGAATTATAGTCGTATATTCTTGCCATTTCTATTGTTTTACTGTATATATCCAGAAAGAGTTTTTCAAAAGGTTAAATATATACATTATACACTTCTCAATTAAAAAGATGAAGAAATTTAATCCAACGTGGTTTATACAGGATCCGATTGATCCTGAACACAAAGAATACATTTTACTGGATTATTTAAAATCCTTAAGTAAAAAACTAAATGCGAAAAACTCATATTCTGTTCTCCGAGAGATATCAAGAATAATTAAGGTTCTGAATGATTTCAAGAATAACAAAACAATTAGTTCCTCAGTTGTTAAAGGTCTGAATAAGGCAGATAAGGAATATTTGGATGATTTTAGCTACTCTAAGATGGACGAGGGATCTAAGATTTTGGTAGATGAAATAGTAGAGAATTCGTTACACACTCTATATGACTATTCGGAGGTTTGCTTAGAGATCCTAAAGGATGAGGAATCCAAAATTAAAATATTCCGGGTAGAACCCGAAACTATAATCCAACCGGAAAGAGCAAATTCCGGGATACTCATTATTAGGAATATGATCACTGACACTATAGAAGCATATAGGTGGCAAGGATCCGTAGTTCTAAAAACTGCAGAAGGAGACAAAGAGGTATGTATAATGAAAAAGATTCCTCTTAAAAATAAAACGTTCTCCATTAACTACGAATACATCTACCACGAAATCCTGGAAGAGTCAGTTGCAGAAAAAGGAAAATCTCCAGATCTTTATGTTATAGAAATATACGAAAACTATAACGAGAATTCAGAAATTCTCAAAATGGCTAAAGAAAAATTTATAGAAAAAATATCATAAAAAAAAAGGATCCAATTGGATCCTTTTAATTTTTTGGAGGAAGCAATATTAAAAGTCCTCTAATTTTTTTATGTAGTTTTCTCCTGAGTAAAGATCTGAATAGTTCTCTGACTCACTAGTGTCCATATTGAATACATTTCCAAAAGAACCCGCATCGGCCATAAATGAACCAGAAGAATCTGTTGTTCTGTATCCGGGTACGTCTATTTTAGATCTATTTCCAAAAACAGCATCAGCGTATCCGACAAAATCAAATGCAGGTTGTCTTTCTATCGTAGAAAGACCAGTTTTTTCTCTTTGCTCTTTCTGGTTGTCCGGAGCAAATGGTTTATATGTGTCATCGTGAACCTTACCTAGAAACTGTTTGTAATCTAGAATTTCTCTTTTTCCAACGTTTTGAATATCCATGTTTTTAATTTTTATTTAGAAGCTCCGGATAGAAAACCACTCCATATTGAACTTAAGGTATCCATCATACCTCCTTTAGATCCTTTGATTTCGTCACCCTTTACTTTTGTTGGGTACATCTTAGCAGCTTGCTGAACAAGTGCACTGTCTACTGCTCTTTTATCCTCAGGATCCAATTTAGAAAGAGCACCTGTTAAAAGTTTCTCTCCTCCTAAAGCAGCTATAAAAAATGCTTCAAGTTTTTCCTGTCCAAGCTCGCTCTGTAAACCTTCCCTTACTGTAGAAGCCAACCAGCCGTTAGGATCTATCCCAAAAGGTTCAAATAATGAATCCAATCCCTTTCTCTGAATGTATTCTTGACAAGACTGAGCTAATTTAGGAGCTAGATACTCAGCATTAGCTTTTTCACCGGTGATCAGTCCTGGAATATCTTTTACCGGGATTGAATCAACAAGCTCCTGAATAATAATGGAAAATTTAGAATCTTCTAAAATCCCAATTTTTTCCATCAGGATAGCAGCTATCTTCTGTTTTAGAGTTTTGATGAAACCCTCACCCATAAATGGAAGAACCTTTCCGAATAGGATCTCTCCCATAGACAGTTCCTCGTTTACGTGATCGAATTCATCTAACTTAACTATTTTAGTCATTTCGGAATTTTATTTCTACTATATATCCAACTTAGATTTATATTTTAATCTAAGCTACAGAGAGAAATAAATCTATAGCCTTATATCTATATGCTATTCTGTCCTGCTTTATCTCTGGATTTTTAAGAGCCTCTTTTTTTCTATTGACAATGCTATCCGGTAGAATTGGTCCAAATGTATCCTTTAATATCTTTTTATCCTTTCTCCATTCTAAAGGTAGATGGAGAGCGAATCTAACTATATCCAAATTCAGAAAAGGATTTCGGAGTTCCAGAGTATGTGCCATGGACATTTTATCAAGTCTGGGAAGATGGTAAAAAGTAAGTTCCTCGAATACATCGGATTTCTGTGAATCATATTCGTGTATTCTCGAATAACCTCCAAATAATTCATCCGAACCATCACCACTAAGTACTATTCTATAATCGCTGTTATCTCTAATCGCTTCAAAAAGGTGATATTGGGGAATTACCGAACCTAAATCTATCGGACTTTCGTTCCATTTAGCGTATATAAGAGCATTTTTTTCAGTATCCATAGAATAGCTTAGGAAATTAGTTTTAACGTCTAAATGAGCTTCTAAATCATTAACAAACTGTGTTTCCCCGTTCTCTATGCTAAACCATTTAACGTCGGCATCCATTCCCTTGAGAAGTCCTGCTATTATTGCAGAATCTAATCCTCCAGATACTAGCAAAGATATTGGATAGTCTTTAGAAACAAGACGATTTTCCGTGCTCTCCACCATCTTATTCCATAACCATTCCATATGATCGTCATAGGAAGCATCTTTTAGTTCAGGAATAGGGGTTTCCCATATACGGTAATATCCGGTGTAGGATTTAGTAAATAGCGGGGATCCCATATTGTGCATATAGATGTTGTTCGGAAGAACCCTTTTAATATTCGTGTAAGGTGTTCTGTCATCCTTATTATATCCCCATTTTTTAACTGAGCTAATATACGATTCGTCGATATTGGAATTTTGCGTATATAGGCCCTTCATTTCCGAGCAAATCTCTCCCAATTCATTCTTATATAAACACTTCTTTCCTAAAGGGTCGGTAAAGTAAATAACATCGCCATTTTTAGAATCGTAGATAACTATAGCCCAAAAGCCATCCCATTTAACTATATGAGGGATGTACATTGCACAGAAAAATTCAAGATTCGAAGATCCCTTGTATGGAGAGAATAGATTTATCAAATATTCTGTATCTGACGAGAATCTCTCCCTATCGTAATTAAATATTTCACCATTGAACATTAGATGGATCCCCTCGGAGATCTCTATCGGTTGTCCCCATTCATCGCCATCAGATGTCTGGATAGGTAATCTATGATGACATAATGTTACTCCATTAAAGGTCACATCGCTTCTTTCTATACCTCTATGGTTTATAGAGTCTAAGATCTCAGGAGTTTTGGTTGCTCCCGTGGTTAAAATTATTCCACACATTTTATTCGGTTGAATTTATAAAATCAAATAGGTTGTCAATCTCCTTCAGAGATTCCTGATCAAAAGTATTATTAACGGTAAACACTCTGAATATTCCTCTTCTCTCCAGTTCGGAAAAAACCACTTCAAAGCATTCGCTTTCACCAGTTTCAGAATCTGCAAAATCCCACTGATCTTTTATTCTGTCAGATCTGTCGGGATTCTGTCCTTTTATACGGATTATATAAACACCGTCAAGTAGATTGTTTTTTTGTATGTAATCGATCTGATTTATCATATCCTCTCTGGTGATCCTATTCTCATAAATCCCCCAGGCCAGAACAGTAACTATTCCTCGATCATGTATAAAATCGGGAAATGAAAGAGAAAACTCCTTAGCTAACTGCAGAAGCATTAGTTCTTTACCCATAGAAAAAGAATGCGCTTCTCTATTACCTTTGCTTTCTATCCCTAGAAGATTAAAATATCCTCCGAAGTTAAACTGGAATCTCTGGATTCCGTATTTTTTAGCTACGTGATTGCTTAAATATGTTTTACCGCTATTTCTAGCACCTTCAAATACATAAACCATAAAAATTATATTGCAGAAATCCTTATAAATTTCACACAACAAATATAATAAAGATAAGCGTGATTAAAAAATTAGCTAATGTCTATGCACTTGCTACTTTTAGGCTGGGGAACTTTATCAAAAGAAGCTGCATTCATTCTCTTCACGTGGGCATTTATTATCGGATAAATCTCACAAGCAATATACTTGCAATTTGTAGAGAGTGTGCTTTTTCCTAAATCATCGTCGTCATCCATATCTATTAGATATTTAAATCCAGGTAGATCTTTTGTAGGTTCCTTCAGAATCATTTTCTTTACCTTGTTGATCAAAGATTTTATACCTGATGAAGTGGAAACGTCTCTAATAGCTATCCCATTACTGTTATATGAAAGCATATCATTCACTCCGGAAAAACCTCCAGTCTTAAGAAATATAATTGAGTCGTTTGCTATTCTTTTTGCGGTAACCTCACCCAATACATGATCGTGGATCCATTTAACACAGCTTATAAATTTCTTACCATCGAAAGAAACCGCACTGGAGATCATGATCAAAAAGTCATTAACTGCGCAGAAATCTTCAGCGCCAAGATCTGGTGATTTTTCTCCCTTCTGTAAAGCTATGTTAAATGCTTTAGTAATATTGCCCTTTAGATCATCAAAATCGATAAAAGGTATACCTTTGTTTAATACTGATGAATCCATCAATTCATAAGCTGTTGCTAGATCAGAATCGTTTCTTTTTTTGATCATCGATTTTATTGTCTGATACCTTTCCTCTCCTTTAACTTTTCCGAAGCTTTTCCAAGATTTCATATAATCAGATAAAAAATCTGAAGCATCCTCATTATCAAAAGATTTTGTTTGTCTAGCTTTAGCCCATTTTTCCCAGTTGCTAGGTGATTTCAGCGATGAATATTTACTTTTAATCGCATATAATCCGCCGTCATAGAAAAAATACCCATATTCCTTAGCAGATTCACCAACCTTATCTATAGCTTTATCCCATGCACTTATAAACCCGGGGGTATAAGACGATCTAAGTGTACCGTCTTTCTTAATAAAGTCATCTGACTCTATCTTCATACCGTAAACTGTTCTTAGTTTTTTAGCCAATTCTTTTACACCAGATCCAGCAGATTTTTTAGATGGTTCTGATCCTTTTGATTGATCAACTGGATCCGGAGAAGATGATACAGTTTTATATTGTGCGTTTAGTTCTTTTTCAAACTCGGAATGATTCAATACAATCTTATTCTCGTTGAGTGCAAAGAAAGAATCCATGCTCAATATGTTTTCAGATTCATTAGTTTTGGATCTAATTATCTCTAGAGCGCTTTCTATCGCTTTCTTATCCTTTGCCTGTACCCAGTCAGAAGCTAAGATAGAATCAAGTAAACTTTTGTCTATCTGGCCATTTACATTCTTATTACCAGCTAATTTCTGGAGACTGGATACAACAGCAGTGGTTGCAGGGCCATAAATACCATTAGGACCTTTTTTAGATTTAATTAACTTATCCGCTGCAGGAATACCGTGACATAGAGCTAATTGGATCGAGTAGATTAAATTACTCCCCTTAAATTTCGGATTTGTATCTCTATCTCCTCTTTTAAGAGGAAATAGCGATTTAAGGAAAGTGCTCTCCTCTACCTCATGCTGATCAAGAATCTCTTTATAAGCTATCTCGTACTGAGCCTTTGCTCTTGTAAGAAGATCTAAAGCCTCCGTTGATAACTCGGTTACATCGGAATAAAGTTTATAAACCTCTTCATCGTCTTCTAAAGCTTGCAAAGATCTGTTAGCTGCCTGTAGAAGGGCGTTGTTAAATTCGATCTGGTATTTAGTTACCTGCTTTTCTAATTCATCCAAAGATTTCTTATCCTTCTCTCCAAATCCAGATCTTGTAATATCCAAGACCTTTCTTTTTTCATCGAGATCTATAAAAGTTCTTTTCCAGTCTCTACCATATCCACTCTTCTGATCTTTACCCTCAGCAGATGTAATAAGATTAGTTAATAGCTTTTTTATTTTTTCTATTCTTCCTCTATACCCAACAAGAATAGATTCATTAATAGCTTCTAAATCATCATAAGAATCTGATTCGTTAGCAGCCTTAAGCTTTGTCTCCTCCTCAGCTTGCTTTGCTATATTATCTATGATATTTTGTAACTTGGTAGGGGATATTTTAAATCCTTTTAAGATGACTTCTCCCTTTTCTTTACTAATCTCTGCTACTCTTTCTAAAGCTTCACATAGCTTCTTTAATGCCTCTAAATAAAGCCTTTTAGATTCAGCATACTTAGCATTAACCAACTCGTTATCGTCTGCATAATCGAGAAGTTTAGCAGTAAGTTGTTTAACACTATCAGAATTAGCAATATCTGAAAGTTTTACCCTAATAACATCCGGGTTTCTGTCTCTCTTTGGAGCGAGATCAAATGTTAATATCTTAAAAACATTAAGAGCATTATCCGATAACTTAGTTGCTAAGGAATCAACCTTCTCGTTTTCAAAAATCTTTGTGTAGTGGCTCTCGAAAATTGATTTGGCTACTGGATTATTTAGATATGGATTTTTCATATATTCTTTTAGTATATATTAGTTGACTTTTTGGTGGTTCCCGCTTTTTTAATTTCGACAGATAAAAGCTTCATCATATTGGATATCTCCATGTAAAGTGCTGCTTGTTTATCTATGCTCTTAATCTCTGAGTTAAGATCGTCCGGTTTTTTCTCACCCTTGGCAATACTTATCTCGTCGAATTTTTTAGCCAGATCTAGCTTTATCTTTTGGACTTTAGTTTTCTCGCTGTCCTCCTCATTAATAAAATCGTAAAAACTAAGCATTTTTTCTAGATACTGTTATTTTGGATCTCAATTCTCTGATAGGATCCATATATTTTTCACGGATCTCTTTCATCGTTTTACCAAGATCCTCCTTAGTTATCTCACCATTACTGAACATTGAATTGGCAGATTCTTTTTCCATCTCCATTTGAACATAAAGTTCATTTCTCTGTTTCAAAAGAAATGAGGTTAGTTCTCTTCTTTCCTTAGCATCAAGCTCGTCCACTTCCCTAGTGAAATCACTCAATGACATAGTAACATATAAATCGAAAGCAGCATCACTGAAACCACTTTTAGAAGTTTTTGCTGGGGGGGTTTGTGTCTTTTTCTGACCTGCGAGAAGATCGCCATACTTTTCTTTAAATTCAGCATCTTTCTCCTTTGCTTTAAGAACCGCATCTTTGTATTTAGAATAGAGAGAACCGGAAAGATTGGTGTTTGCAAGTTGCTTGGATCTTTTAAACATGTCGTCAGCAATCTCAGCATCAATCTTGGTCTTATTTAATTCCCAATAGCTTTGGAGTTTTCTACTATCTGATATTGCCTCTTTAACCTTAAGCATAAGATGATCTATCCTCTTAGCATGAGCCTTTTTCATGTCCTCGATAACCTGTCTGTTTCTTTGAATGTACCGATCTATCTTTTTTATTTCAGCAGGATCTGATTTAGTTTGAGATCTTTGCAGTTCCAGTTTATCAATTTCCTCTGCAGTTTTCTCCCACTCGTCGACATATGCAGTCTCTGCAGATCTATATTCGCTTAGTAGGTTCTCTATCTTAGATAAAGCTCCTCCGAAATTTGCACTGAACCAAGTTTTGATTTTATCGAAAACATTGGCTTCGTTTAAGTGATCCCACTCGTTAAATTTAAGTAATGCCATGTTTAATCGATTAATTTTTCATCATTTTTCTTTTCGCTTCCTCGATCGACTGAGCCGTTACTTGAGAAGAAGTAAATAGATCTGATATTATCTTCTTAGTACCAGAATTAGCATCCTCACCGTCAAGGATACTCTGATTTATTTTATCAGTTAATTGGGTAAATTCTGATTCTTTCCCTAATTTTCTATCGACCTCTTTCTCTGTTTTACCTAGATTTCTTAGAGTTCTAAGAAGATTTATCTTTGAATCCAATGCTGAACACATTTCTAAAAGATCAATTTTAACAGATTCTGCGTATCTAGAATCCTTCTTACCCGCTGCTGAATTAGCTGAAATTCTTGCCTTGAATTTATTTAGTTTTCTTTCAAGATCTGATCTAAGATCTGCAATATCTTTTTCTAGTTCATTTTTTCTAGTTATGATATCCTTGTATTTTCTGCTAGCAACTTTCTTCTTCTCTTCTTGAGGATCTAAAGAAAGATCTTCCGAAGATTCAGTCTTCTTTTCTTCTCCTTTCTTTTCAGGATCTTCAGCCTTCTCCTTCATTTTAGCAGCCTTTGCATCAGCTTCCTCCTTAGCTTTTTTAACTCTTGCCTCATACTCTCCAAGCTCCTCTTTATTCTCAACTCTTTGGGAAGCAAGTTTGTACTCTAGCTCCGCTATAGCTATTTCGTCCTCAGCGTATCCAGCATCGAGATATTCTTTTCTTCTAGAGTTGCCATCTACGATCTTCGAAGCTACATCTTTAGATTTTTGAATTTTAAGTTTTTGAGCTTTTACATAGGCATCCATTTGTTTAGCCTTCATCTCCCTTTCTCTCTCTAAAGAAACTATTTTTTCCTTGTCATTTATCTTGGTTAGCTCATCTATTTTACTGTCTAACTCTTCAGCTTCTTTCTCGTATTTGTCTCTTTTCTCTATAAGATCCAACTCTAATTCTAGTATTATCTTTCTAGCTTGATCTATAGCATTTACTCTTGATAAGGGGCCAAGGAAAAATTTAGATAATAAATTTTTAGCAGCATTCATAACATGACCCTCGTTAACCGAATGATCCGCATCTGCTCCTTCTAGATTCTTAAGCTCGTTGACCAGTGACTCGTTGGTCGTTTCGAGAAAATCCGAATACTTATTGAACTCTTTAAATGATGGTATATTTTTCATATGATGTAATACTTTTCTACTCTCTATATATCCCATCTCCACAAAAAAACCCTAGGCTGAGCCTAGGGTTTTAATATTTGCTTATGTGGTTAAGATTAAGCTAAACCTCCAGCAGGTACGTTAACATAGAATGTCAAGTACATAGTCTCTGGTAAGAAACCAGCTTCAACTAGAGCGTATCTTGATTTAACCGCGATTTTAGGTGACATTGTACCTTCAGAGATAGTCTGAATTGACTCAGCCATCATGTAAGGCATGAATTTCAATCCTGGCTCATCATCACCACCTTTTCTACCGATCAATACACGTGTATCGTCGTATCTCATGTTTTGATCTACGTAAACGGTCATACCAGCAAGTGAACCTACAGGGTATAAAGTACCGTTATTTTGAGTCAAAGTGTTAGAGAATGGTGCGAAAGTGAACTGAGAGATGTCTTGAAGTGCACTTGCTACTGCAGCGTTAGTAACGATGAAGTTAGCAGGACCTCTACGACCTCTGTTAGCTACTACGTTAGCACCTGCAAGGATTCTTGAGAATAGTCTTCTTTGTAAAGTTGACAAGTTCTCGTAACCTCCTGAAGCAGGACCTGCAGGAACAACCATAGTTCCAGTAGTATCGTCTTTCTTAACGTAAGCTGCTGTAGTACTAGTACCACCACCGATTATCAAGTTCAAGTTCAAGTTTTGGTTTTCAACATTGCTGAACTGGATGTGGTTAGACCAACCTAAAGCGAATGCTCTAGAAAGGATGTGCTTGTTAATAGACTGAGATACCTCATTAACCAATGCGTTCTCGATCATTGAGATAACGTCGATACCGAATTGTTTGTTAAGGTCTTGGATTTGCTCAGTTGTAACAGAAGCAGCTACTTGGAAAGTTTCAGCTTCTACGAACTTAGTGAAAGTCGATAGACCCATTGAGTTGTAGTAAGTAGACTCAGCAACACCTCTTAACATTGGGTTGTAAGTCTTAGTACCGTCTACGTAAGGACCTTGCCAAGCGTCTGTGTCGTTGAAACCAGCACCTGAGAAACCTTGGATGTGATCTTCTAGACCTTTAACTAACTGAGCTAAGTAGTTAACTGAAGTAGCACCAGTATAGAATCCTGTAGAACCTACTTGAGCAGGAGTACCGTTGATGATACCAGCTACGTTGTAACCGTCAGTAACGTTTGTGATTTCGAAGATTGGGAAACCATCGATTCTTGATAGACCTACGAAAACTAAAGTAAGTGTACCAGCGTTTGTAAGTGAGTAAGTAGTACCAACAGTAAATGTACCTGCAGTAGCACCAGTAACACCAGTACCTAAAGCAGTTTGATAAACTGGGAACTTAATCATAGCTGGAGCTTTTGATAAACTGTCTCCAGATGTAGCAGCAGTTGCAGCGTTAGTTTTACCACCTGCGTATACGTAGTCTAAGTAAGACAAGATACCAGTAGGACCAGACATAGGGATAACCGGAACGATATCAAAACCTACAGTCTTCGCAGCTACTTGGATAGCCAATGGAAGAAGTGAAGGGAATTTATCTCCAGATCCTTGCCAAGCTGTGTTATAGAAACCAGCGTTAGCGCCTGTTGAGAATGAAGTACCACCAATAGTAGCACCAGGGAATGCTGGTGGGGCAACGTTACCCATACCGTTTACAACACCAAGTGTGTTATAAGCTCCAGCAGACTCGTTTAATGAGTGGTAGTGACAGTATTTAGTCAACCAACCTTTTTTGCTTTCTTCTGTGATACCAGCTTTGCTCTCGATAATCGGAGACCAGGTATCATAGATTTCTTGTTCGTTAATCAGTTTCATGATTGTTTTCTATTTTTTTACCTTTTTTGAAATTTTTGTTCTAACGCTGAAGCTATGTAAGCCATATAATCGCTTGAGTAGCCTTGTGTAGCGTTATTCTCGTTTAGATTCTCGTTCTCGTCCAATTTTTGAAGTCCGAAAGTTTTAGCTCCTAATTGACGGGTAGACCAGAAATTCTTAATTTGGTATTCAGTATCTAATCTGTAGAAGTGACTTTGGGCAATGATTGATTGCTTATGACCTTCGTTTAGAGACTCCCAAATTGAAGTATATTCTTCTGGCATTTCATCAATAAATTTAAGACCTGTTGCATTCTCGTTAATTGATTCGTTCAGAACGTTTTCTTGAGCCTTTTGTGTGTCGGCTTGAGACTGTAATCTAGTAGCAGCCTCGTTTATATTTGACTCGGTTTTTTGTGTTTTAACCGATTCAATCAAATTGTCTATTTTTGAAGTAAGGTTGTCGTAGTTACCAGCGAAACCAGACTCATTTAAGCCTGCGTGGTAAGTAACATCAACGCTTTCTCTTAAGTTACCTACGTTAGCAACTGAAGATGAGTCAGGATTTACATCTGATCCTGTATTGATACTTTCTGCAATGTATTCTGCGTAATCAATACCTCTTTTAACTTTTTCAGCTAAATATTCAGAATAGTCTAATCCTCTATTTAGATTTTCAGCTAGATAATCAGCATAAGAAATCGTTTTGCTCAAATTCTCAGCTAAATATTCTGTGTATTCGATACCGTCGTTTAGCTTTTCAGCTACATACTCAGTGTAAGCAATTCCACTGTTAACGTTTTCTGCAATGTGCTCACTGTATGCGATGTTATTGTCAACGTTTTCAGCTAAATATTCAGAGTATTCGATTGATTGGTCTAATTTTTCAGCCAAATATTTAGAGTATTCTATATTTCTATCAACGTTCTCAGCAACATACTCGGTATAGCTAATTGACTTATCTACGTTCTCTGCAAGATATTTAGAGTAAGAAATGTTTTTATCTACGTTCTCTGCAAGATATTTAGAGTAAGAAATGTTCTTATCCAAGTTCTCAGCCAAATATTTGCTATAGCTAATACTTTGATCTAAATTCTCAGCAAGATATTCTCCGTATTTGATTGCGTTGTCTAAATTCTCAGCAAGATATTCCGAGTATTTCTCTAATTTAGCTACTCTATTCTCAAGTTGGCTAACTAAAGATTTAGAATAATCAGTATTAGATTCATCAATAGAACTTCTTTGTTGTCTAATAGTTGTTAGCTCATTCTTCATCGAATCCATTTCCTTCTTAAGAAAGATGGAATATTGATTCAATTCATCGGCGGTAACAAATTCATTATTCTCCATAAGGGATGTTTTATTTTTGTCTGTTTTCACGAGTTTATTAAATTCTTCGTTGTTTTCAACTCTATATATCTTCACTGGTGATTCATTTTCCAGACCTAATGATTCATTTAAGCAAGTTAAGCTGTTTAGGATAGTGTTATTTCTTTTTTCGAAGAATTCTTCGTAAGTGAAACCTGCACTCTCGTATACTCTTTCTAACTGTGCATCTTGAAAACCAGGATCTGCAACTAGATCGTATGTGAATATCTTTTTAATTTGTACTTTCTTATCTCCGCCAACTGATCCAGCGGCTCTAGAAGATATAGATAAAGGAACTCCAGCATCAACTAAGTTTTTAGCTATTTTACCTGCTGGTGTATCTAATAATCTAACCTTGATCTTAAGTTGTCTATTCCCTTTATCATAATCTAAATTTTCTATGATATGGGAAATATTCTTAAGTGATACGTCAAATTTTTCAGGGTGGTCTAATTCACCAACTAATCTTCTCTGTTTTATCTTATCTTTAAGATAATCCAAATGTGGAAGGTATTCTTTCTCCTCGTAGATTCTATTGTTGTTGTTTTCTTTTCCGAAAACTGCAGCAATACCCTCTAATACATAATCACTTGATCCCTCTTTCTTGGATTCAAGAAAAAGTTCTTGTCTTTCGAGTATGAAAACCAATTCTTCGTTCAGTTTTTGAGTTGTTGGCATTTTCTTTTTTCTTTTTTATGTCATTTATATATCAACAATCATTCAGATAATTTTTACTATTTCCTGATTATTCATATTTTATTCTCGTTTCAACATCCTCTGCAAATTTCTTTGCTAGCTCGAATGGTTCGCCGTCGGTAACCCTATATTTTCTAATTTTATCACCAAATGGAGCAAATCTGTTTTTTAGTTTTACCTCGGTCACATCACCTTTAGCATCCATCATAGATTTAGCAAATGTTATTGCTTTCCAATCTGATATGCCTAAGATTTCTTTCTGTTTAGCATCTAGGAATTCGTCCATGATATTGATTCCACCCTCAACGCTCTTGTCTCTGATTACTGTAGAGTTTCTCTTGTCCTTAATCTCAACATCTTTCGGATCAACCTTCAAGAAATAATCATCTTCCTGTTTTTCAACATCAGGTTGTTGATCCCTTTTTACATCCTCATCCTCCTTATCTTTCTCCTTATCTTTGTCCTTATCAACTACTACAGGTTTATCCTCTTTCCTCTTGTAAGCATAAACTCCTCTTCTAGGATCTTCTAAATCCTCACCGGTAGTGTTAACATCGACTCCAATGGATTCATTAGCTTTCGCATCAAAAGATTCTTCAGTAAGTACGAACTGTGTAAATACACCAGCTTTATATTTCCTAAGCTCCGGGTTAGCATATTCCCTATCGGTCACTTTATAGATCGCTACTTTAGCTGGTCCAACCTTGTCTTCTACTCCAAGATCTGCAGTGTTTGCTTTAGGACCTTGAGAATCCGGATCTTCAGATCCCTCATCAGGATTTCCTCCCTGACCCTTATCTTCGAAGATCCCTGAATTAATTCTATCGAGTGATGAACTAAAATCAGAAAAGCTGGTGAATACTTCTGAAGATTCAATTAGAAAACTCAATCCATTACCATCTGAATTTTCAGACTCTTCAACTACTTCTTTTTCTCCTTGCTTTTTAGCTTGACCGAAAACATTTTCACCACCCTCTATAGGATAAAATATTTTTTCGATATCGGTGTCCGATGTTGTAGCTAATTCTTCACTAGTTAGCAATCTACCAGCTACGTTAATTATATTATCCTCTGAATCGGTGTAGTAGAACTGATATGTTGCAGGAGCATTCTCGTCCGCTATTATCAACTGATCTGAAGCATTATTGTATTCCGATGTAAACTCGCTCCAATCGCACATCCCCTGGAAATTGAATAAAGCTGCAATCTTATCAATTCCATCAACAAAAGACATTTTAAAATCAAGATCTTCATTATCAAAAGTTCTCTGAACGTATTTACCTATTTTCATTAAGGCGTTGCTTTCGTCTTCCGGTTGTTCATTAACCTTATCGCTATTATCAAGAGCAACTAGAATCAGATCATGTGATGCTAGTTGTTTCTGTACCTCTTTAGAGTTAACCTGAGTTAATATGAATATTGAGTAATTATCCTTAGTCCCTACCTTTACAAGTTCACAAGTAGTTCTAGTCTCGTTATTAAAGAAGAAGCTTACTGCAGCTCCGCCCCATCCACCTGCCGGTTGTGACCAGCATATAGTAATAGGAACACCAACCGGTATAGATGCAGGATCCATCGAATTATGGGCAAAGTTATCAACTTCACCATATCTAGGTGCTTGGTTTGAACTGAACCAATTCCAAGTAGATCCGACAGCATCTATTACCATAAGAACCTCTCCAACAAATGGTATTGCCTTACCACCAATTTTAGAAAATCCTCTAGTAAATCCTTTACCAAAAGCTTTAAGTGCACCGCCAACTCCCTGTTTACCTAACATGTAGGCAGCTTTAGCACCTCTAAATCCTCTTGCTGCTCCTTGAGCTGCTATCCTTGTATTTTTAAGAACTGCCATTTCTTTGGCCATCCCCCAAATACTCTTAAGTTTACCTGCAGTAAATTTTCCGGCTTTACTCCAAATTCCAGGTTTAGCTGCATTAGCAGCAGCTTGTGCAGCTGCACTAGGGGAAAATCCTCTAATAGTTTTTAGTAAAGCTTGTGTCCCTAAAGCACCTCCAGCTATTTTAAGAGCTCCGAATATCATAACTCCTGCACCGGCTGTAGTTGCTAAGATAGTAGCATCTTGAACTATCTTACCAACAACATTTTCTGGAGAATCGTCTTCCGAGATAGGACCTCCAGGTACCATCTCGGTAACACTTAATAGAGTAAATTTAGATTCTGTTGCAGTATCTGTGAACCCCTTCATTCTAAATGCTTTTAGAGTCTCCAAAACATTTTCTTTACTCTCCGGATCTTCTAAAACTAAGAATACCGCTTTATCATCTCCGGTAGCTATCTGATCCGCAGTAGTAGATTCCTGTATCTTACCTTCGTTTTTTAATGTGTTATATGCAAAATGGAATTTTACAGCTTCTTTTACTGTAGCTTGATCATCAACTCCAGGTTCATCATTTTCAAAAATGGTATCGCTCTCTGAAATCATCTTCTGAAAATCATCAAAAGAAATAACCTTAGAATCGTTAATTAAATCCTCCTCTGACTCAGCTTTATCCATACACTCTCTCAGATACTCTGTTAAGCTTCCAGTATATTTGGATAGATCTTCAGAATCAGCAACCCATTCTCTTGGATTTGCTTTTAGCCAATTTCTAAAGTCTTTAGAATATGCCCACCACTGAAAATCCTCAAAAGAAGCAGATTCAGCATTTTCCATTGTCATCGGAATACTAATAAGAGGGAAGTCGTTCCCTATCTTGTACTCAGTATTTTTAGGTAAAATAATTATCATAGTTGAATTATTCTGTGTAAATTTTGTCGTAGGATTTAGAAATGATATCTATTAACTGCTTTATATATCCCTCATTTCTTAGCTTTTTAAAGACAAGATTACCAACTGACATCTCACCTCCCTTGGATAGGGATTCCCTTCTCATCTTAAATATTTTCTGCTTTATCTTTTCACATCTCTTATGAAGTTGTCTTGCGTTGCTCGGCATATTACCAGAAACCATCAATCTAGTGTGCATGTTTTCTATATCAGAGACTATTGCCTCGTACTTTCTATTAACCTGCTGATCGTCTATTTCTGGTAAATCGTACACTGGCTTCTTAATCCACTCGTTATTCATTAATGAAAAAACAGCAGATGCAGTATGCTCCTCTGATTCGTCCTGAAGATAAAGTTCAGTATCGTAGTTTCTAATTTTTATGTCATGTCTGAGGTTCCAGACGAATCTTACCCCATCTATTGCAGATTTTAATATCTTTGGATTTTCGTCGTCGATTCCGTCTAGGTTAACTAGAACGTGGACGTCAAGATCTGAATACTTAGTGTAATTAAAGTTTGCTAGGGATCCGGTAAGTATGATATCCTTTATCTCACGATCTCCCAGGATATCCTCATATTTAGCGTAGAAGTCTTTAGCTATTCTAACTAGCTTTCTTCTAACTCTCTGATCGAAATCCCATTTCACATCACCAGAACGATCCTTTTTCTTCTCCCAGAATACAGGATTAAGAGATTCGTGATAATAAGGGGTATCTGCCTCATTAACACCAAAATTAAACGATATGAAGTCTAAAACTTTAGCCACAAAAAAAGCTTTTCTCTATATATCGAAGAAAAGCTTTTTATAATTGCTTATTTTTGGGATTTTCTAAAAGCAGGATTTTTTCATGATCTCCATAACAGTTCTTACGTCATTCTCGCAATATTCTTTTATTTTATCATGATCTTTATCCTGCCAGAAGACTTTAGTGACCTGTGAACCATCCATGGATCCCTTAGGGGACTCAACACCAAACATGCAAGAAACAAGATCCAGGCTTAGGTATTTTTGTTGAACCCAGCTTCCAAAAGAAAAAACCTCGGATGTATCAATGTAAGGTATTTCCCATGGTTTCTTATCCCATATCTGGATATTGCCCGACGGATTAATTGATTGATACAGCATTCTTTTTCCTAGACAAGGAACGTCGAATGATTTGATATTATGTCCACAAAGTTTCCATCCTTTGATGTGGGCATTATTAAATACCTTATTAGCTTTGGTGAGTATATCATGTTCATCCTCTCCATTGAATGAAATGAATCTCTCCAATCCATCTTCATCGAAAGTCCCAAATGATACGCAGACAACTCTTGCGAATTCTGGTTCAAGTGAGGATTTTTCCTCATAAATTTCAGATTCAGTAGATTCAGCTAACTCCGGGAAAGCACTTCTGTAATATTTACATCTCTTATCCCATAAGAGTGCTAATCTCTCGTTTTTGATTAAAAGATCCGCATATGCTTCAAAACCGCTAGCTGTCTCTACATCGAAATATAGGTATTTTTTAATGAGTTCTTCTTTAAACATATAGCAAAAATAAAAAAAATATACAGGATAAAAAATTATTTGGAAGAAACCCTATTAATCACAATCGGTGGAAATGATTTGTAATTTTTTAAATAACTAACATAAGACAATTCCTTTCCTAGTGAATCTATAATTACCTCACAATGAAGTCCAAAGGTAGGTATTCTCATGGTCAATTCTTCGGAAATTAATGGACTTAAAAAAATCCCATTCTCGCTGGTTTCTCTAGATTCTGAGTGTATGATAAGTGGCGATATTTCACTAGGCCATGTCGTAGAGGAGAGATATAGGGCTTCTCTTATGGATAAACCCCCATCATTGAAATGGTGAGCAAGAGTTCTGAAGCATATCGGAAGTCCAACTTCGTAGTATACTCCTGTTAGAAGATCTGTTACGGAAAAAAGACTAGGCTTATCGTCATTCATAACGCAGAGCTTAGAAGAAACAACTGGATCTAGATTTCCAACTCTCTCACAAAACATCTTCATGGTTTCTTTTCTGTTACCGTATGCAGACCCAATTCTAATTACTATTGATGGATAATTTACGCCAACAGAATCCAGAAAATTACCAATAAAATTTAGAAATTTTGTAGTGTTTGAAATGATGTTATCTATCTGACTTGCAAGAAAGTAGTCCTTAGAAACGATAAAATATATTCTGATGTTATCTCTTCTCATCATTTCCTGTATTTCTAAAAGAATCGATGATGTTTCTTGATCAGTCTCGTCTAGAACCGAATCGAATATGGATGGATCGAAGTCAATCTCACCAGAATCAATACAAACAGATTTGCATTGTATCGATGAGTTGAATTTACATAGATCTGCGAACAAATTTAAAAGATCCTTCTGAGAGGATATTCTAAATCCCTCTGAAGCCCATGTTTTGGGTATTCCTAAATAAGAAATTAAGGGTGTATTAGCGGATATCATTTTAATTATTGTATCCGAATGTAAGAATTAGGTTTCTATCCTCCGGTAGTTTCTAAACCAAGTTCACTAGAATTATATACGGTCTTAGAATTAAATGCAGAACTAGCAACGTCATTGTTCTTGTATTTGGATTTAGATTCTATGTTACCGTGATCTCCACCTTCGGCGAATTTAATAGAGTCCGATTTAACTTCTATCACTCTTTCCGTTTTTTTACCCTTATTGTAAACTTGGATGAAATATCTATATTCCTGATTATCCGGATTTCTAAATGATCTAACGACAACGCCTATCACTTCATCCTTGGAGTTAAGTGGTTTAGCTATTACAACATCACCTAGCTGAAACTCAGATCCCTTTACGGTTCTTTCGATATTCGGATCGGGACCAACTGAAACGGAAAGGTCATTGAAAGGCTTATAGTTTATTTTAAGGACCCCGTTGGCTCCTCCATAACCATAAGTGTCTCCAAATGCACCTACGTCAAAATACTCGTTTATAGATTTAATGTACTTCATCTGGATATGTATCCGAATCCGCCTGATTTTTTTGGAGCTTTATAACGTCTCTAATCTTAGAAGCCAATTCGTACTGCTCAGATTCTAGAGCTTTTTTTAGCATACTCTCCAGATTAACCACATCCTTATCCTCTACTTCGCTTGTACCGTCAGATTTTCTAGCTTCGACAATGAATGTTCTCTGAGGTGAGTAAATAACTTCCAAACTATTATCTATTGAGATTTCACCCAGATCTAGACCTTCATCGTCATCATCATCCATTTCCTCCCTGATTTTTCTGATATCTTCCTCTGCCCATTCTGCATTATTCCAGAATATCATCCAATATCCATAGATCAGTTCAGCGTAGTCGTTTTCTACTACATATTTGAGCAATCCCTTGAGCTCATTTTTAATGTCATTCTTAGTTATACCATCGGAAAATGGTTTTCTTTTCACTCCAGGTATAGCAGAAGTTCCCTCGCCTACACCATGCTTAAAGCATTTGTTTACCTCGAAGATAGCATCCCAATCTAAGCTTGAAATAACTTTGTCTATAATTTTAGAATGTTTATTCTTCATATTAAGAATTATTTTTTATACCTATCTGATCGGATATATCTTTCATCCACGATTCATATCTTTCCGGGTAAAATCTTTTTAAATCAGAAAGATCCCTCTTGGATACATTATATCTATCTCTGACGAAAACTTCCACATTTTCCCAAGAGGAACCTGTAGATTTCTTAGTCTTAGCCTCTTTTTTAATCGTTTTTGTGTATATCCAGCTGGGAGGTCTAGAATATCTAGAGGATAGGTTATTTCTCCACCAATCTACGGTAGCATCAGGATTTATTTTGATCTTATTGAATTGGTTAGCTATATTCGGAAATTGTATTGCCATTATCCGGTTGATCATAAAAAAATTCCGGGATTTATCGTTTTTAGAAACCTGTACCCATTTTTTATTGTCCTGCGAAAAAATATTTTTAACTACATCAAATAATTCCATCCTAGATAAAATTTTCAAAAGGATCAAATCCCTTAGGTTGATAGTTAGGAGTAACCCATTCAGTTCCCTCTAGTATCTTAATCCTGTCCAAGGTAACTGATTTTTTATCCAGAGATATACCCCTCTCTATTTCAATCTCACAAGAATCCTTGACAAAATCAGGAATTACATCAATATCAAGCCAAAGAAGCTTAAAATTTCTGATTATATTTTCCTTTACCTTATTTCTATTTTCTGTGCTATCAACTGACTTTGATGTTCGAAGTACCATACCGCTAACCCAATTCAAATAGTCTTCGTTATTCATCATCTGGGAAAACTCGATATCTGACCACTCAGATGCAGTAAATGCTTCAAATACAGTATCTGCCTTTTTTTGAGTAAACCCCATAGTTCTTGATCCCGATGTTTGCTCCCATACGCTAGGAACAGAATCTCCTTTATCGCCCATTAATACCTTAATGAAAATGAATGATCTACTTTCTACCTCCTCTATGGTTGCTTTCTTAAGAAATGTTTTAAATCTCTCCTTTTCCGGAGAAATGGCAGATGCCATATTAAATATGCTAATGGACTCGTCTCTGTCTAGCCATTGATCTTTCCATTTCTCAGGTACGAATAATGTATTTTTCTTTTGGTTATTGTTCCAAATAACAGTCCATGAATTTTCAGATATCCTTGCGAGCTGATGTAGATCCTTATCTCCTGTAATAATTAAACAATTCTCATTTCTTGAATGAAAATGTTCGGACCAAAACATCAATAAATCATCACCCTCTGCACCATCTACCTTAGAAAAAATAAAACCCATTTTTTCTAGATGATCACCAAATGTTTTCATGAGTTCGAAAAATATAGTCCAATCTACATTTTCGTCCTTAACTCTGCCAGATTTATATCCTCCGTCCTCTATTTCGATATCCTTTCTCCAGCTCCTGCTGTCTGATGTAAATATCATCCTTCCTCCCTGAGGAATCATTTTTAGCGAAGCACAAAGGTCAGTAGATATTTTACGTATAAAAGCTGCTTGCTCTTTCTTATCCTTGAGTATTTTTCCTGGATCCACATTTCCATATCCGCCAAAAACTCCAAAAGTTTTATGGAAGATATAATTCCCGTCTATTAGTATATTAACCATTTGTTCTTATTTTTATTCCTTCCTCTATCTCTTCCAGTGTAAAATTGGGATTAGTTATTCTATGGTCGAAATCACAAAAATTTTCAAAATCCCTATCGTCAGCTTTCAATCTTCTTTCAACATCATCTGCATCTCTTCTATCGGAAAGTCTTTTTCTTCTGATGTCCTTTTCTATATCTATGTAGATAACCAGGGATTGTTTCCTATCATCGGGAGACATTTTGGATAAACCAGAAGGTGTCATTATAAAAAGATCAGAATTGTTAAATTCATCAATAGAAGTTCCATAGTGCCAATTGTTAAAAATCACACTCTCATAAAAAGGAACAGTATGGAAGTATTCAGGAGAGACAAAATAATAATCCTCACCTTCTATTTCACCCTTCCTTATTGGCCTAGATGTGTGGGAAACACAATATCTGAATCCCGTCCGAACCAACTGCTTTCTTAAGTAATCCTTTCCTGATCCTCCCTTTCCAACTATAATAATCCTTTTATAATCCATTATACAGAAATTACGGGATTAGTTTTTGTATACTGAATACAAGGGAGAGTAATGAAACCATAGGATCGATTACCTGGGTTCTCTGAGATTGGTGGTCTGCGACTAAAACTATTACTGCAGGAATTATATTGGAAAGATCTGGTTTATTCTTTATTATCCAATCGATAAATTCAGTCCCCAATGAGGACATAACATCGTCGACCTTCCCTTGATATTCTCCCGAAATATTCTGGTAGTTTTTTATCGGATCCTTAGAAGAAACTATGAGATTGTAGATATCCTCATATGACCAGCCAAACTCGTTTATCTTGTTGCTGTCTACTACTTTAATTCCTTCTATCATCCATGTTTGGATTCGATTTAAAGCTGAACGGAAATCTGGATAATAATTTCTTTGGAATTCCAGTAAAGAGTCGTTGTCTATCTCTATCCCGGTTTTATTTAAAATTAATTTTATTCTTTTATTCCACTCTAATTTTAGATCCTCTTCCTCCTGACTAGATATGGGATTAAAATCTATAACTTCAAATCTACTCTGGATAGCATCAGGAACTTTGTTTATGTAGTTACATGTTGCAATAAATCTTGCATTACCTGCAAACTTTTCTATAGTTCCTCTTAATGCTTTATAGAATTGATCAGATGCTCCGTCGAACTCATCCAGGATGACAACCTTTTTGGATGATTTACCGTCCATAATAGAAATAGTAGAGCAGAAATCATTTATCTTAACCCTGATAGTTTCTACCGAGCTTTCGTCGGAAACATTTATAAAAAGATGAGGGAATGGAGCAGCCAATATTTTAGCTAGTGTGGTTTTCCCACATCCCGGGGATCCACTTAAAAGGACATTGTGTCCCAATCCATTTTCAAATATCTTAGTAATACGAGAAGGCAAAATCATGTGCCTTAAATCTCTCGGTCTAAGTTTTTCCGTCAGCAGTTCTTGTATCATATATTTTTTATGAGGTGAAAGTGAAAGTGTTTCTTAAAATAATGAGGAAAGATCGTCTGCTACATCCTTATCGTTTCTTACTTCAACAAACCTAGGAAGAAATAAAGATCTATTCCCGTGCTTATCTGTAATAGGGACGTTATACTGAACTGCAACGATCTTACCAGTATGGGAATCCGGGGAGACACTTAAATTTTTAAGGTCAAGATCAGTAAATCCTGCACCAACTCTTACATGGAGTGTCCCCGATAAATCTGTCAGAATAAATCCACCGATCAGTCCTTCTCTTTTTCCCTCTCCTGGATACCATCCAGTTATTAAAAGATCACATTCATTAACTTCTTTGAATTTTACCCATGATTTGGATCTTTTACATTCATATACACCGTTATCCTTACAGATAACTCCTTCACCTCCTTGATCCACTATATTTTTATAGATCGGGGTAATTTGATCAGGAGTATCCATCTCCCACATTTGGGCCAGGATTACATTAGATCCTTCGGGGATATTTGAGATGACAGATTCTAAAGTATTTCTTCTCTCTTTGTATTTTTTTAACCCCTTACCTTTTATTAATGTTTCACTATCCTCAAGGTCGAAAACATTAAATATCATTCCCTCCTCTATCTTAGAATCGACCTTTCCCTTTAGGATTTGGGTAACCTTTCCACTTACAGATTTTCTATTTAGATCAGTAAGTTCGCCGTCAAAAAATACGTCGCCTGTTATTCCGCTCCTTTCTACTGCTAGTCTGAGAGATTCTGACAATTTAGGAAAACATGCTGAATCCAGCTCATTAAAAGCTCTGGTAAAATAGGAGAATTTATTGTCAGCCCACATGGCAATAACCCTTACCCCGTCATATTTCTCCTCGCAGTAGATTTTGTCCCATTTTTCTATGATCTCATGATCATCTGTGGCTAACATAAGGGAAGGATCTGGAATTACCTCCCTTCCTATTGCTTTGTTGATAAGTTTAGCACCTATCCCAATATTCATTCTTTTTGTGATGATTTTCATCAAGACTTCTCTCAGAGAAAGATCCTCCTCAGTATCTTCACATATTTTGGAAGATACCATATCCTGAGCTCTCTTTCTGAGTAAATCGTTTGCGGCTGGAGCTATTTTTAGCTCCTCTACGAGATTTTTAAAATTGTCCCAGTGGTTAGCATCAATTTCGGATAAAGACTCGTTAAACGAGATCTTATGGAGTTTTGTAGTAACAAAAGGATTAAAGCAGATGTCAAGAAGGTATAAGAATCCTTCTGTCTGATTTTCCGAAATTATTTTTTGCTTTGCTTTTTGTGATCCCTCGCCGGTTAGAGATTCTAGGTCTTTAAATAGTTGGAGTTCTTTTCTCATTGATATTTTTTCCTAAAAATACCAAAAACTCTCGGAGATAAAAAATTAAAGGGTAACTGCTTGACCCCCAGCTTCTGCTTCGCCACCTTCAGCTCCACCTTCCTCTTTAGCTTTTTCTGCTTCCTTTTCTTCCCTTTCTTTGTACTTCTGATTCATTTTTATTTGATCAGGATTCATTCCAAGAAATCTCTGAATTAGGAAATCTGGATCAAAATATCCTTTCTCTTCCTCACCAATTTTTACTTTGAGCTCTCTTAAACCGTTTATGAATTCCGTTCTTTTACTGAATCCTGCGAGTTCTACCATTTCTTCGAACTCACTATCTCTATTGTAGTTTAACCCGATATTTGCTTTAAATCCTTTGTCCCTAGATAATTCAGGATATTCTAGACACATCTGTATGTAAAGGGGTTTAACAAGGATCTCTTGAAATATTGATCTTAATCTTCTTAAAAACTTCTCGAATCTTATTTCATCTCTCTCTAACTGATCTATACTTGTCTGGTAGTTACCAGGGGTTGTATTTTTAGAAGCAAATCTAGCATAAGGAATCTTGGAGTCCATTTTTAGCTTATTGAAAAAATAAACGACATTTTCCATCACATTAAAGTCAGGACCTGCTGAGTTAAGCGAAGATATATCCGGGCTTTGTCCATCCTTTTCTGGGAAAAGATAGTTCTTATAAAATTGTACTTTAGGTCTTCCGTTTATTGTTAATTCACCAGAAGAATCGTTAATAGAAATATCCTCCTTATAATTGGACATTAGCTGTCCCAATGTTTGCATCGCTTTTTGTGGGGATTGGCTACCAATAGGAATAATGAACTTAAGTCGATACGAAGCATTCATAACATTCCAGATTACTCTGGAATTTTCCATTATTCTTAAAATATTATAGGATCTAACCAGTCTTTCTATATAGCTAACTCTAGAAATGGTGTTACCCTTTGCATATGATATGTAGATAACCTGCTCATTAGTTAGCTTTCTGGTCATCTGTGGATTCTTGGGATATTGTATCCAGAATTGTCTATATTCATTCTCGCCCACCTTTTCTACAACAGGTTGGAGAGAGGTTGCATCAAGCTCTTTAAATCCAATTATTTCTTTTCCTTTGCTATCATAAATTATCTCGAAAGCTAGGAATCCATCAATTAGGAACTGTTTAAAATATTGCCATGCTAGAATTGTATTCTGAAACCCAAAAACATTATAGATCCTATTATAGTGAGATGCAAGTTTATCCTTTATTTTATCTTTTAGATCTAGATTAACAAAGGCTGGTTGTGCAAAATAATTACGGTCGTCATAAACTATGGATTCATCTGTTATAGTATCCAATATGAATTCAATCTCACCATTAAGAGAAAATTTTCTTAGGTAGTTTCTTTTCTCTATGTAATCCTTATCGAAATAAGCAATATATTTTCTTACCTTCGTATCCTGGTATGAAGCAGTCCATTGGAAAGCATCATTCTGGGTAAATCCTGTGCTTTCTTGGTTAAAAAAATATCCCTCGGTTTTACCAATAGCTTGGGAATTTCGAACAACCATATCATCGTACTGCATTCCAAATTTTGCAACATTGGAAAGGTTCTTCAGGATATTACCTAAAGCTGATTGATTTGGTTTTAAAAAATCTAAAAATCCTGCCATTAGCTATAATATTTGTATTCTCTTTAAGTTGCAGGTGGTGTTTCTTCTGCAGGAGCTTCGGTTTCCGTCTCTGCAGGAGCTTCCTCTTCTGGAGATTCGGTTTCTGCAGGGGCTTCAGCTCCCTCTTCACCTCCAGCTTCTCCCTCTTTTTCCTTTTCTTTCTTCTCTTTCTCTTTTCTTTTTAATGCCTCTTTATTTGCATCAATGTCTTGCTTAGAAATTCCAAGGAAAGTCTCAATTAAGAAAGCATTAGAGAAAAACGGTTTATCTTCGTCACCTACTATTCCACCCAAAGCAGATACTGTTTCTTTTCTTTTGTTTATTATATCAATTTCCTGATTTAGTTTGAATGGGTTATCAGAGAAATAATCAAGTCCCAATTGACTCTTAAACATGAAATCGTCTTCAAGTCTAGGGTATTTTTTTACCATCTGGATCCATAGAGGTTTTGTAATAATCTCTTGGAATATTGATCTTAATCTGGAAATGAATTTAGCAAATCTTATCTCCTCCTTATCTAGTCCTTCCGCTCCATTAGAATAAGGTGAAGTTGTTCCACCGTCGGGATTATGAAATCTCGATGGCGGAACCTTAGATTCCAATATAAATTTATCAAAAAAGTAAGCTAAAGGTGCAGGGTCATTAAGATTGGGACCATCTGTAGTTATTGGTTCTATAGTAGGGGTTCCGTTAACACCAGAAGGCATAAGATAATTCTTATAGAACTGAATCTTAGGTCTTCCGTCTATGCTTAATTCACCGCTCTCGTCGTTTAGTTGAATATCCTCCTTATAAATGCTCATTAGCTCACCTAAAGTTTGCATACCCTTTTGAGGAGATTTAGATCCAATAGGAACTGTCATTTTTAATTTAAATGACGCGTTCATTACTGACCATATAACTCTAGTGTATTCTATAATTCTAAGAATGTTGTATGGTCTTATTAGTCTTTCTATGTAGCTTACTCTCGATACTGCATTACCCTTAGCATAAGAAATGTATATTATCTGAGGATCGTAAAGAACTCTTTTCTTTTTAGGATCCTGTGGATATTGTGTCCAAGTATTAATGAAAGATCCATCTATTTGTTTTTCCACACTGGGAACTAAAGATATTGGATCTAGTTCCTTAAATCCAACTATTTCCTTTCCCTTGTCGTCGTAAATTATTTCAAAAGCAAGAAATCCATCAACTATAAACTGCCTAAAATATTGCCATGCAGTAATATCATCAGAAAATCCCCAGATATCATATAGCCTTTTAAAAGTCTCATATAGGTCATCCTTTAGCTTTTCGTTGATGTCGCTAAGATCTATAAAATCGGGATAGGCAAAAAAATTGGACGGATCATACGAAATTGCTTCGTCACATATTGTATCCAGAACCCATTCTATTTCTGGATTTAGAGAGAATTTTCTTAAGTAATCTCTCTTACCTTTATAATCCTTATCAAAATATCCTATGAACTGCTTCGATGAGATATCCTGCTTAGCTAAGGTCCAGAGCATGCTCTCGTCCTCAACATTCGATTTATTCTTATTTAAAAAAGAAGCTTCGGTTACACCAACAGCTTGTGAGTTACGGATGACCATGTCATCGTACTTCATACCGAAGGTACTTAATTTTCTTACGGAATCCCTGATCCTCTGAATAACAGGGGTTTGTCCGGGATTATTATTTTCGACGAATCCAGCCATTTTTAATTCTAGATCGAAATGTTATTTTAATTTCGATTCATATTCACTATATATCCCCGATATATTTAACCCCTCAACCAGATTAACACTCAAATATGGAAGTTTTATCCAATCTTTACTTTTAATTGATCCTATATTCTTCATAAAATTAGTTTTAAAACCAAAAAGGGATGTCTTATATCCAGTTCCTCTTAATATCTTATCCAGCTCCAAATCCTTTAAATTTAATGGTGATATATTACCACCGTCTGATTCTGCTATGTCATTAGATATGATGGTTTGGTTAAAGTTATCATAGATTCTGGATAAAATCTCCATTCTATACATCATTGGGGTAGTCACAAGATCTATACCCTTTAATATTTTGAATCCGCTCGATTCGAAAAAATCGGTACACAAAACTACAGGAAATCTATCTATAAATTTACGGTTCTTATCAATTTTAGAATCGGTGGAATAATTGAAAAAATAGATTCTTCCTGGAATTATTGAAATAGGAGGATTCAAAAAACTCTTGTCGTTTTTGAAGTAATCATTCACAAAGTAGCTATCAGTCTCTTTAAAAACGTTACCGGAAGAACCAACATTGTCCCGATATTCAATAGAACTATCTTTAAAACTCATTTACTCTTAAAAAGAAAATTCTCGTCGATAACACCAAATTTAAATCCTCTTTTAGCTGCCCATTCTTTAGCTGCCTTGAATTTTGCCTGATTTGTTATCCATATCTGCATATTCCTGTTATATGATTTCAGCTTACTTAGGGTGTTCACTCCTTCATATATAGGCTTTTTTGTTTGATTCTCCGGTTTTATCTCGATGATCCATTCTTGCTCTTCCCCGCTTTCTTTTAGAACCTTTATGTAGAAATCAACATTATATTTATGATCTTTCTTATCTAAAGGATTATAATAGTCAATCGAAACCGGCTCGGAACTCCATTTCAATATAGATTCGTTAGTATCGCAGTATGTGCAAAATCTATACTCCCAAGAAGATCTGTATATAATGTTGTGGATATCCCCGATATACTTATCGGGATTTCTAGGTTCATATTTTCCAGACCGATATTCGCCATTAGGCTTTACTTTCTTGATATCAACCATACCAGAAATTATACGTTATAAGTGTTATCCTCTCCAGTAATATAGCTGAAAGGAATAGTTCTTGGACTTTTTGGAGGGTGTATTTTTTTCCATCCTTTAGCGAATCCATTCTTAGCTATTTGTGTGAAATAAGCAAAGGGATTATTAGATTTTTCAGGATTAAATCTATTCCAATACTTACAAAGATCCTCCATGGCAAATGCCATGCAATCTTCCTTATCTTCAGGATCCTTATACGACATTTTTTTAGATATACCCTGTATCATAAGATTGAACATATCAATCGTTTCTGGAGTTAGATGTCCCTTCTGTTTAGATTCAACTACAGCAGCTAACAATTCACTGTTTTTTACATAGTCTTTAGCCATTAAATTTTATTAATTTTGTTTGTTTGTTTGTTATGCTATTCTACTACAGGAAATAGAAAAAATTTCAAAAAAAGAATGTAGCCCTATTTGAGCTACATTCAATCAATTTTTTATTTTTATTCTTTCTCCGATCCTTCTTCCTCTTCTTCCTCGGTTACTGTTTTACCTGTAGGGGCTTTACTTAATTTACCCTCCGAAGATTGTATGAATTTATCGCCTGGTTTATTCTGACTATCGAATTTAGGAGCGAAGTAGAAATTACGACTTAAGCTTTTTTTTTTGAAGCCTCTTCCTCCTCATTCATTGTAGAGTTGTATCCATGAAGAGCATCCATTTTCATATCAATAACATCTTTATTCTTTCCAGGGGCATTAGAAAAACCATGTCCTTTTGCAAAATTATCGAGTAATTTTTTCTGATCCTCTATAGGCATTTCAGATTTATTGAGCTTATTTCCATTGCCGCTAAGAATGTCGAAATTCTCTTTAACTTCTTCTTCCGAATCGTCTTCTTCAGAAGAATTAGCATTATCCTCAGCTGCTTGGCTAAGAGCCTCTTCTAAATCTGTAATCTCATTAATTAGGAAATCGGAAGTTTTACCTGTATCTAACAATACAGTGTATCTTCCTGAAGTAGCATCGATGGAGATTATTTTTCCGGTATCACCTGATTCTTTAACTTTGATGAAATCACCAATGTTAAATTTTTCATCTTCAAAAACTTCCAAAGATCTTTCTAACTCAATAGTTGACTCACTAGAAGCTATTTCCAAGTTAATCTGATTCCATTTTTCTCTAAGAACATTCAATTCATTCTCTAGCAATTTCTTAGCAGACATTACTTCAGAAGAAGCAGAATATAAAGGATTTGTTGACATTAGATTGTCAATCTTGTTTATTTGTTCTTCGATCTTAGAAATATTTTCTATAACCTTATTTCTATCGTTGATCATGATGGATTTAACCTTGTTTTCTCCAACTAAGAATTCAGTTAATCCCTCAGAGATATCATATCTCATAAATTCTTTAACCATTGATACTGCCTGATTTCCAGTAACCTTGTAAACTGAATTCTCATTCATTCCCTGGTTAATCTTTTGTAAATAGATCTGATTGTTCCATTTTACTAGATTTATAGATAAACCTTCAAATACGTTAGATGTTATGCTCTTAGAAAAATCAAGTTCAACTATATTTTGGTAATTGGTATAAAGTCTCATGATATCTGAAACCACTTGTGTTTCATTAACTCCAAAGTATGTAGCTGATTCTAGACCTAATATTTTAGCAAGTCCAGAAGGGTCGCTAAACTTAAGTTTTCTTTTTCCTAAATAAACCGCTGTTTCTTCTCCTTCTTCTATGATTGTAACGATGCTCTTACCCAATTGAACAAAAATACCATTTTCGTTAACTTTAACGTAAGGTCTGTTGAAAGATTCGATTAGGTAAAGATAATCGGAAGAAAGACCTTGAACTTCTTTTCCTGATAACTTCTTAATATCTGCAGAATTAGTTTCAAAAACACCTCCACCTAAGTAGAAGATAGATTTATGACTACCTAACATAACAGGAGAGAAAACTCTAGATACTGAGGATTCTCCTTGGGATACCTCAGGAATTTCTAATTTTCTAGAATCAGTATTCTCGTTTACGTTTATAAAATTGATTAGATTTCTAACGATCGGATTAAATGACCATTTAGATACATTCTTAACCAATAAAGCATTAGATTTATTCTCTGAAACTAACCATTCATTAAGTACATCGCTAAGTTCTGAATAGAAAGAAGAGCTACCAGTATTTTTAATAGCTTCTAGAACTTTAGATACCTCGATCTCTCTAGATAATGTTTCTGCTTTTTCCTGGAGATTCTGTGAAACAGTTTTAACTGTATCATCCCAGTTTAAAGCTTGAATATCATTAATGAAATTATGAACTAGTGCAAATTCAGGCACTCTTTTATTAGATATGAGATTATGATATTGCTCACAGATAATTCTAGCCTTAGGATAGGTATAAATCGATGAAGATTTTATAGAATCGATAGATTCCAATACACCCAGATTATTAACCGAGTTAGATTTTAAAAACTCCTGAGATGATTTATCCAAAGAACTCATTTTTTCTAGATCTCCTAAAAATTCACTTCCTGAGTTTTTATCAGATGATTCATTTAATGAGTTATACGATCCTGAGTTTCCTAATGATGATCCTCTGTTTGAGCTATTCCAAGATTCCATAAGAAATTGTGCTGCCTTTTTAGAAGCTTCCATCTCTTCATTTCTAATAGCATTTACGTGGCTCTGAACGTTGCTTACGCTTTCATTAGATATATTGTGGTTATCTAGAGATTCCATCAATTGCTCCTTAGAAACAGATCCACCATTAAGGAAGTTTTCACAAAGAGCTTTGACTTCAGCAGATTTTGTTGTGTCTTTTAGCTTTTTTACCTGGTTTACGAATTCCATAGTTAAATTTTTTTTTCAAATTATATATCCAAACCGAATACAAAACTTTTACAGTATATATTTAATCCGATACGGATTTTAGTGTCCGATTAGCATCTCTAATCTTATTTTTATATCGGTGTGTGGATTGCAGAAGGTAATTCCACCGTCTTGCTGGGTTGTACCAGGCTTACTTAAGTTCCATCCCTCATAACCGGCATCAACAGTAGATATTCTCTTTCCGCTTAATACCATGAGTTCGCCCATGTAATATGTTTTACCTTGATATGTCCAGGTCAAATATTTTTTAGATTCTACTGTATTAGCTGGGAAAATTGCTTTTACCGCAATAAAAGAAACAAATCCGTACTGATCTGCAACATCTGGCTGGCTTAATAGATAGCAAGAAGATTCATTAACGATTGCTCTATTTCTAGCAAAATCCTGAACAACAAGTTCTAGATCGGACATGCTCAAATATTTTTGAGGATTATTTGTCCCTCCGGTATCCAATACTAGATTTCCTCTATAGAATCTAAATCCTTCAAGTACATCATATGGACATGTTATCGGTTGTGTTGCCATTTTAGTTTGCTACTATTACTGTTAACTTGACATTATAGTCAGTCGGGTTAGTGAATATAAATCCACCATTAGAGCTGTTAGCGTTACCTGTATGCCCATATGTTGAAAAGGGATCAACATCCCATCCTCTCCATTGAGATCCGTTCTTAACTGCTCCGGTAAGAACCATAAATTCTCCCATTATGTTTCTCTCGTTTGCTTTATAGTCCCAGAAAAGAATTTTCTCGTCCTCGGTTGTTTCCGGTAAATAAAAAGCCCTGGCTATTAACATAGAAACCTCCCCGGTTGTTCCATAAAAAGATCCGGGATCAAGATTTGCAGAAGACCTAGGACCTATAACCATGGAGACTTTCTGAAATTCAGAAAAATCCTGTAGAGGATGGAAGAAGTCTACCAAATCTAAATAGTTGAGTGTCTGTGATTGCTGAATAACTCTAAAAGATTCCTTTATGAACTTTACCTCAGTAGGATCATTGAATCTCTTGAAAGTTGCTTCTACCCTTTCTAAATCCTGAGTTATCTCAGCTATATTGGTATATCTAGTTTCAAATCCTCCGGTTGATCCACCAAGAGGATCTAAAGGATATGCTGCACTACCACCAGCGAAAAGCTCGGATCCAATTTCTGAAGCACTTCCTCCGTAAAAATCATTATTTTGGTTATCTGCCAACTTGTTTTATTATTTTAATCTGCTTGGATCTTCGTATATTACATCCTTTCTAGCTTTAGATTCTGATCCCATTTGGGATTCTAAATCTGAAATTTCATCGGATTCTTTAGTAGATTCGTTTCCATTAAATTCGGAAACATCAGCCACACTAGGTTCATCCTTCTGGATCTCTATATTTATCTCTTCGACAACGGGTTCTCCTGTTGACTCCTGAGGTTTAATGTAATCTACTAACGACTTAATAAAGCCAAGAGCTACTAATGGAAGTATAGCACCACTTATTATAGAAAGTATCCTTTTCTGATAAATTAATTCTTCCTCCACTAGTCCAAATAGTTCTACCCAAGATGTGAAGTTTTCTAAGTGAGTATAAGCATAGTAAGTGTTTCCCATTGCTTGCATGCCAGTAAGAAGAATAAAGAGGATCCAAACCATGGTTTTATTCATCCTGTCTAATGCTATGAGACTAGCAAGTGAAGCTGCCGCGCCTATCTCGAAAGCGATTGCTAAAGATATAGCTAACCAGTCCGGATTTGATAATTTAAAGAAATCGATAACGTGTATGGTAGATATCAGGGATACAACCAGGTATAAACTAACAAATGTAGTTATAATAAACCCACGTATTAAATTATTTCTGTTCACCGGTATTTATTCTACTTTTTATATCAGATAAAGATGCTTTGCCCTTATCGAAATCGTCCTCATAGATCAAGAAGTTGAACATAGACTGATTCATTTCATATCTGACTTGTTCTGGAGTAACGATAGTGTTCTGAATAGAATCAGTTTTCTCTGTTACAACCTTTACATTTTTTTCCATTCTATCGATGTCTCTTCTTATCCCGCACTGTCTGAGAAAAATGACAAGCATAAAGAAAAGTAAGATGATCCAATAGTTTGCTTTAATTTTTTCTAGTATTTTCATAATAAATAATTTTACTGTGTATATATCCATTCCAAAAACTATGGAATACAAAAAAAGCTAGCTGATGCTAGCTTTTATTATTTTTTTGTTATCTTAACCTAAAGTAATACCCTGCATTGCAGCAGCAAGTTGTTTTTCTAGATCCTTGATACTTGAAGCGTCCGTCTTAGCATCATTTAAAGCTTGATCAAAAACTTTATAAAGACGAATAAAAGCTTCTGCGCTTTCTACTCCAGTTCCCTTAGATTTGCTAAGGAAATAGTGACTTGCTTCTAGAGGTAAGGCACCTAGGTAAATTACCCCATCTTTAATTCCCTCTTTTTTAATTCTAGCAATTTGTTTGTTTATTTCAACAACACCTAAAGCCTCTGTAGAATTCCATTCAGCTTTTTCTTTCATGAAATTCTCATATTCAGTAAAAAGAGAATCAGAGCAAGTTACAGCATAAACTTTGCTTTTTAACTCCTCTTTCTTTTCCTGGATTTGATTTTCAATACTTTCGATTAATTCCGAGTCAACAACTACGTTATTTTCGAATGCTCCTGATTGTGTTGTTTCGAAATCAACAACTGATGATCCACCTGGCATTCCTTGCATTCCTTGCATTCCAGCTAGATTCGGGTTTAATTCTTCAGACTTTTTCTTTGCCATTTTTATTATTTTTTATTGTTTTAGATCGATTTACTATTTTTGTTTCTAAGCTATTTCAAAAATATCAAATTCTGTTCTATTCTGGTCTAAATATGCTCTTAGTGGTTCTCTTAAATCTTTAGCAGGATAGATCTTAGGATCTTCCGGTCCTAAATGAAGTAGGAATCCGCTCTCAGTCTCTATACCAATCTCCTCCAAGATAAGACGATATAGACTTATCTGGATCGAATATTCATTATGATCATTCTCGTAAAGATTATGAAAAGGTCTAAGTAATTTTTTAAATCTCCCTTTTGGGTGCTTGTCGTCCTTAAATTCACCGTTGGTTTTCCAATCCCCTATTATCAGATGTACCTTTTCATTCAATTGGTCCCATAGAAGTAAAGGCTGATCTATTGTTCCCGCAAGTCTCCATTTTTTAGAAAATATCTTAAGTTCCGATTTTAATGGAGTTAGCTTATGTAGCCTTTTGTTATAGACATCCATAAATTTTAAGACCCTATCCCTAACATCAAGATCCTCTGGAATTTCCGGATTTTTTCCCATCCAGAAATCCTCTATAAACTTGTGTACGTCAGTCCCCAGACTTCTGGAAACATCTCCCTTTGTTTGCCATTCATTTAATACAACAGAAACATCTACGCCTCTTTCATCTGCTTTTCTCTTCGACCAATATTCTCTATCAAATGGGACTTTAAATACTTTAAGAAATGTGGTGACAGAATCGTACTTTTTTCCAGCGTACCGGTAAACATGAGATTCCTCGTGGAAAGTAAAATTGGGGTCAGAGTATATTTTTAACCTTTCCTCAATTTCCCTTTTTTTCAATTCGATTAATTCTTGGGACATTGGGATTAGCTGAATAGTGAAAATATTTCCGTTCGGTAATAGAAAAATAAAGAGATAGCAAATATTTCCAGAACTAGCCTTAGTATCCAAAGCCAAGTAATGCTTCTGAATAGGAATTGATACACTACCAAGTATGATTCATCGTCTGTTCCTTTAACAGGTTCTATCCACATAGTAATAATCTCTTCAAGATTTAAAGATTTCAGATATTCGTTAATTGGTTTCAATTCCTGGACTACAAAAGATGGTCTAGATTCTCTTGGAAGATCCACAGAGGCCAAAACCTGGAGAGGAAGATTGATCACAGTGTAAACTCTATTCAGTGAATCTCTTCTTAAGTTTTTTCTTTTCCACATAGGGGATTCTTTCTCCTCCTTCTTTATAATGCGGGAATACTCTCGATAGAGCCTTATCTCCTTTATAACTTTAAAAATCCTGAACATACCCTTTTCTATATTATATCCTAATTGGATTTATTGTTTCCGCCCATCTTTTTACGGATTTTTCCTCTGGCTCTTCTTATTCGGGTAGCTATGGATCTTTTCTTTATACCGTACTTCTCGGCGATGTCCTTGTACTTCATGTTATGGATTTCCCTGTCTATCATGATATCTCTATATAGATCGGGCAACTCCCTGATTTCATCCAATACAGATTCGTAAATTTCATCTACTGAATTCTCCTCTCCAAATATAAAATTTCCCGGATCTTCCTCCATCAAATAAACCCCTCCTAAATCACCAACACTGTTTTTAGCTGAAAGAAAATCGAGCTCTGCTTCATTGTGAGAAAAATATCTTTTCCTAGATTTTAGTAACAGTAGAGATTCGTTCCTGGCTATGTTATAACACCATGTAGAAAAATTACCTCTTTCCTTATCATACTGATCTATCTTCAGCCAAATTTTTGCCATCGTGTTAATAAAGGCATCCTGTGCCAATTCGTTCTCCTTCACTATAAGAAAACAATGGTTTAATACGCCGGGTCTAAGTCTGTCAAATAACGGTTGGAATTCTCTGTCTGATCTTGTTTCCATAAAATCCTCGGCGAGTTTCTGTATATTTTTCTCCATGCAACAATTAAATATTTATTTTTATTATCTCTATTCCTGCCTCAGCAAGAAAGGATATAGATTCAGTTTTTCTGTAAATCTGATTAAAAACTACTCTTTTTATACCAGATTGTATGATAAGTTTTGAACATTCATAGCAAGGAGAGAGGGTAACGTAAAGGGATGATCCCTCTGAACTCTGAGTCCCTCTAGCTAGTTTAGTAATAGCATTAGCCTCTGCATGAAGCACATACGGTAGAGTCACATCGTCAATTTCGCACTTATTCGGGAATCCGGACGGAGATCCGTTGTAGCCATCAGAAATTATAGCCTTATTGTTTACAATTAAGCATCCGACCTTCTTTCTCTCACAGTATGAATTTTTTGCCCAGCTTTGCGCCATTTCTAAGTATATCTTATCACTCCTATGATCAATTATAAGGTCAGAAGTGTCAGAAGTAAACCCCTTAAAGTAAAATGATCCATTATTATCTGAAAATTTTACAATTTTCCAGTTTTGTTCCTGTAAAAACTCGTCATTTAAGAAAGATAAGTCCTTAGACGTGATAGCTTTTTCTCTGCTCATATAAAATTACTCCATGAATATAGTCGCCAAATATAACTATACGGTTGGAGAAAAAAAAATTTTATTAGATTCTTCTGGAATTTGGTCTATAAGGTGATTCAATAGCGGATACCGTTAAGGTACCTTCTAATAATGATGCCATTCTAAATAGTGCCGATTTAATATCATCTATATCATTTTTTGATATATTTGTTTCGGATTTAGATGAACTTTTTTCAGATGACTCCTGGGATTTTGTCGACGCTATAGTCTCTTTATCTTTAATTGAAGATGCACTTTGATTAGCCTTATCCTGCTCTGCTTTTTTAGATTCAATAGATTCCTCAGAGGTTGATTTTTTCTCTTCCGATTCTGATTTTTTCGGAGCTGCTTTTTTAAGAGGCAATACGTTAGAAACCAATTCTGGTTTTTGTAAAGATTTAGCCAGATTGTCGGAAGAAAGTTTTATACCGCTCTCGATTGCTTTTTTTGCTAAAGGGCTTTCGGTTTTTATGTTTTTAGAAAGTAATCCAGCTCCCAGTGTAGTAGCTTTTGAAATCATATCCCCGCTTAGCGCTTTCTTTCCGCTTTCCTTTAGATTACCAGTTAAATCACTAAGCTTCTCCTTTCTTTCCGAACTACTCTCTAGCTTTGATTCGTTCTTTTTGGTCTTAGCTTCCTCTTTGGCTAATCTCTCTTCCTCTTTCTCTTTCTTTCTCTTTTCTTTTTTAGATAGCTCTGCTTCTGCAGTAGGGGCTAATGTGGATTCAGATTTCACCGGGGTTGACAACTTAGCCACATCCTCCTTAGTGAATGTTTCCCCCTTACCTTCCAGTAAACTATCTATAGTCTCGGGTGATTGATATCGGACACGATCAATCCAATCCTTGACGTCACCTTCCAGAAATTCAGGAAACTCCTCATAGTGGTCAGGATACTCACCGAGAAGATAATTTTTGTATTTGGATATCTGTTTTTCTGTTGGTCCCTTCTTTTCGGTAAGCTTCTGATCTGCAGTTACTAGTTTTTCATTGGGGATTACTTTACTTCCCTCTTTTAGTTTAACAACCTCAGGTCCTCTTTCTCCAACTAGATAGCTACCAGTTTCATCAACCGGACCTCCATCTGCAAAAGCTCCAAGTAGTTTCTTTCCTATACCTCCAGAGACAACATCCTTTATTTTACCAACCCCCTTTATGTCTCCGAGATTTTTACCAAGATCTTTTATCCCACCCAAATCCTTAGATAGATTCTTTATTCCACCAAGTGATTTAGAAATATCGACAAAACTTTTAGGTATATCCTTAAGACTTTTTATATCTCCCAGATTTTTACCAATTTCACCAAATGATTTGGTTACCCCCTTAAAATCTTCTCCGATCTTTTTAAAATCTAAATCCTTTATGTTTTTAGATATGTCCTTAAATTCTTTGGATATGTCCTTAAAATTTAGGTTTTTTAAATTGGAAGCAATATCCTTAAGTCCCTTATCGGAATCTGAATTAGCTTTTTGTAATTGATCGGTGCTTTCAGTATTAGTTTTTACCGCACCTGTTAGCTTCTCAATATTTCTACTGAGATCTAACATCTGGGCTGTTAATTTAGGATCTGACATATCTGTATATATTTAGATCTACTTATTTAGATGTAAAACTAAATAGCTGTGTTACGCCTCCCTCAGATTGTGCTTCTGCATTCTCTTTCTCTATGGTATCGTTTAATTTATCGATCCATATTTGATATTCATAGAAAGGTATAGATTCCAACCAGTTTGGATCTAGCTTATGCTCATACCAAAGCCTAAATTTAATATCAAAGAAGTTCTCTAAAGATATCTGAAATAAGGAAAAAAGATCTGATCCCGCCGGGAAAGGTAATATCAGCGGTGACCTCCTCATCACCGCAAACTGGACATTTCTGTTTCGCCTCTAACTTGGTTCCTATTTTAATCTTCTCCGATAGTCCAAAATATAAGCTATATTCCTCTTTACTCCAGAAATCAGATTCCTTAAGTTTGATCTTAATCTTTTCTTGGGTTAGATCTCTCCACTCACTAAAGATGAAAGGAGCAATCTGGATAAATCCTTCATCTATCTGATTGTTTTTTAGATATTCGCTTCTAACAAAATCAGAGATAGCTTGTGTTACACCTATACTCGGGACCGACATCTCTATAGATTTACCAGTTCTTTTTATTGTAAATATGAAGCTTCTTGTCTCCTGATTATAGTATTTCAGGATATCACCTTCTATGTCATAAGCACTTAAAACACCTGTTCTCAATTCAATTCCTTCGTTGAATGGACAGTCTGGTGTAGATTTACACTTTTTCTTCGGTTTTAGAACTATTGAATTTTCACCTCTAACAAATGTTAAATCCCTTATGGCCATGATAACAAAAAATCTATCTTCTTGTTTTAAGTCCTTATAGGAAACAACGCCCTCACCAGGAAAATCCATTCTGAAGCATCTATCCAAAATGTAGCTAAGTTTTTCTTCTATGTCTAGATTATCATCTTCGTCTATAGTTGAAAAATGTCTTATCTCTTTTACCTCAGCAGCTCTTATTGCAATCCTTGTTTTGTCCGGGTAAAACATACCCTTTGATGGGAGAATACTGACTGGAAGGTTTTTCCATCCACTGTCAAAAGCTGGGGAATCTGAAACGGTTTGAGCTTTTCCAAAAGAATTTTTGCTAACACTCTGATCTAAACCAACAACATTTATTTTAGGGTCTTGCTGATTTACATTTCCAATAGGCTCAGGTTTAGGATCTTCCTGTTTAATTTCTGGAATTTGCTGACCCTCCTTTTTTTCTATTGTTGTTATAGAAGATTGCTCCTCAGTTATCGGGTCATCGTATTTAATTCCTCCTTCGATTTCTTTCATTTTTAAGATCTGCTCCGGAGATAGTCCATTATTCATAAGATTTTTCTTTTTTCTATTATATAACAGGAAACAAAAAAAGAGGCCAAAAAGACCTCTTTTTTTTAATATTTTTTTGGTATTGTTTATTATAGGAAGGTATCTTCCCAGTAATCACATATCCAGCTTGCACTAAGATTGTAGATTGCAGGAGTCTCGTAGTCTAGCTCCATTGCATTTATAGCTTCACTTAGAAAGCATGAAGGTATACGAATTCTTCTAAAAACGTCTCCCCTTTTATTGAAAACTTGAATAACCATAGATCCAACATAATCAGATTTAAGACCCATAGCTCCAGTTAAGGGATTATAGATTAGATCCGACCACTGTCTAAGAATCTTATATACTGTCATCGAATTCTGGTCGTTAAGGTTGACCTCGAATTCCATTGAAAGAGTCATATCAGAAGTAGAAGGTTCGCCTCCAGCATATCTTCTAGTAGCAAACTTATAGTTTTGCTCTATGGTTGCTGCAGGAGCAATATCTACTGCTAATCCAGTTATGGATTTAACCTGTTGAGCTAATATACCCTCACCATTAAAAGTAGTAGAAGCATCTACTATACCAGCAGGTGGGTTTATTATAACCTCGAACTGATTTAAATAAACCGGTTCAAAGTTATTTATAGCTGCTTTTGAATTGGTAAAATGTGGTAGTCCTGCCATTTATTTAAATTCTTTTTATAGGAATAAATCCTCCCAATAATCAACTGCCCACACCATATCATCAATCTTATATAAATCGGTTGATGTGTAGTTTAGGTTCATTGGCGAAATTGGTTTAGTTGGAAAGCAATCTCTGCATGTAATTCTTCTAAAAACATCTCCTTGCTTATTAAAGATGTTAACAACTATTGTTCCAACGTAATCGTTCTTTAATCCCATTGCTCCAGTAAGTGGATTATAGATTAGATCCGACCATTGTCTCAATGTTTTGAAAACGTACATTGAATTGTCATCGTTCAAGTTAACAGAGAAGCTAACACTAAGATCCATAAAAGTCTGATCTGGTTTAGCACCAGCGTAGTTTCTCTTAGCAAACTTAAATTTCTGTGTAGCTAATCCAGGGTTTTTATCCAAAGAAAGTCCACTTACCTTGGATACGTGCTGAAGTAAAATTTCACCACCGGCAACAGCTGCCGGTGGGACAATAGTAACTTCGAACTGATTCAGATAAACAGGTTCGAATCTGTTTATTGCTGATATCGAATTTGAAAAGTGAGATAATCCTGCCATAATTACTTATATTTATCTGCCTTCTTTAAATCTCTCCAATTATACGAACTGGGTAAATCCTCCAGAAGCTATTCCTCCAGTTCTTGTAACTGTAATCCTATTTATGAACTTCTGAATTCCTCTAGCAGGTTCAATTATAACGTCTATAATACCCATGTTCATATCTATGATTGCAGGAGTGTTATTAGAAGCATCCATAATTGTCTGGTAAGCATAAATACCTCCACCAGCTCTAACACCATCTAGGTAGTTGTCTACTAATGTTTTGATTTCTAGTCTGATTGAATCTTCGTTGAAATCAAATAGGTAGTTAGCCAATATCTCCTGAACGTCGTTTTCTACACTAATCAATAGATCTCTAACGTGAACAAGGTTGAATGCTGAATTAACTTGCTGATAAGCTGTTTGGTTACCGAATATAACTACTCCAATTCCTCTTCTCTTGATGATTGGGTTAATACCGAAAGGTTCCAGATTTGCTCTATCCTCTTCAGTAAAGTCATATTCAACTCCTACTATATTTCCTCCGCTTATTACTCCTCTTTTTTGACCTGCGATGATAGCATAAGGCTCACCGTTAGCAAATTTTCTAAGGAAGTTATTAGAAACGTAAGCTGCAGGTGGCACCTCAACATTTCTGTTTGTTTCCCTTACTGTGATGTAAGGAGAATAGAATGCGGCATATTTAGCTCCATCAGCCTCACTAGGTAAACTGAATGTGTAAGATGGATTCAAAGATAAGTTACCACCATCTGCTATATATGCAGTGTTTAGTCTTGGATAAGGATTAGCTGCAGTAGGAGCATCGGTAAATCTAGGATCAGTGCTAGCCCTAAATTGTGCCATAGAAGGAGCATTTATAATCGCCAATGCCTGTTGTCTTAACATAGCCAATCTAGAAAGCTGGTATTTAGTATTTGGTAAAATCTGACCAGAGAATGTATCGATAATGTATCGGTAAGATATAACATCCTTAGCTGCTAATGTCTTAGCGATGTTAGTGTTGTACATAACATCAAGAATCTCGGATATTCTAGCATCACTTCCGTTAGGTCTGTGCCAGTCTGTCATGGTGAATCCACTCAAATATGTAAAATCGAAAGATCTTGTAAACTGAGCTATCGATTTAAATTTCTGAACTCTAACACCTGAACCTGATGTATAGTAAAGAACAGGCCTAGCTGAAGTTACTCTATATGTTCCTGCGGTAGTTGTAGCCGAAACAGTGGTAATTTTAGCCAATCTGTTTTGTCTATTTCCTGTAGAAGGCTCACAGATATCAAGATCCGTTGAAACAACTAAATCACCAACAGAGAAAGGAGCATTTCCGTTAACATCCTGAGTTACTAAGAAAGTTGTTACGTCAATTCTTGTACAATCTACAAACTCGTTTATTGCACCTTCCTGAGAAACTATATCAGTGTTTTGAGTACCTACAGGTAAACCTACGTTATTTGATGCGTAAGGTGTACCAAATGCAGCTATATTTGTTATTGTGGTATTAGCCAAAGAAACATTGGTAAATGCTCTTGTGTTAACAAAGTTAAATTGATCTCGGTCAACGGTTTGTTCAAATCCTAGATATTGTACTGCAGATCCGCTGCTGTTAACCCATATTAAATCTCCATCAGCAATTTCAGCATACTTATTATCCTGATACAAAGAAGAAGCATTATAACCAACTAGCACATTAGAAACTCCAAGAGGTGCGTTAGGTCCTGTTACCCCTTCAGGAGTAGCTGTACTCACGATATCAACATAATCAGAATTACCAAATTGGTAAGCATTCGTGTAGAAAGGTTGATTACTTCCAGATGCTCCTGTGTTGTAAGAAGTCAAGTTGTAAGTAGGGGTTACTGTAATACCCTGAGATCTGTAGAATCCTGTATCTAATGGGTGGGTAAAGAATATTCTTAATTCCCCGGATACGTCTTTAGTCCCGGTAACTTTTAATTTAACTAAGTCACCTTCAGCAAACTGATTTATTAAACCTCCAGTTAAACCTCCGGTATATCCAGATACAACACCAAGGATAAACTTCTGATCGTTTGAAGAACTTACAGTTAAGAATGTTTTAAGCTCATTTTTTTGAGCAGCTGTTTGTAAATATCCAGCAGTACCGCCAGTACCAGACGTCTGAAGGTAGTGTAAGCCTCCGTCGTAAGCATTAGGATCATACGGTGCAAAAGATTGATAAACAACCCCTGCTGTAGCTCCAGTTACTCCGGTTAAAGTATAAAGGGTACCAACTTTAGCACCCGACGTATAAACGCTTGCTCCGGTTGGACTAACAAATCCAGTAGCTCCTGTTACACCTACTACATTTTGAGTATATAGGTAATCCGCAACTAGAACTTGATCATAGCTTAAGAAATTAATTCTAGGACTAGCTAGATCGCTATCACCTGTTAGCTCATCAATAAGGTGATTACCAACAAGATCTATTTTAGATCCATTTGCACAAATATCATCAAATGCCTGTTCGTCTATAGCACAGAATAAACCAGTTGATGGTGTACTGTTGTTAATTAAAGTCTGAACATATTGATTGACTCCATTCAAATCAACGAAATCAGGTATGATACATCCAGTAACAGATGTAACTATTGAAACGTCTGGATTTGCAAGGAAATCGTCTATCCTGCTTTTAATAAATCCGTTCTCAGTGAAGTAAGTGCTCCATTGAGGATCTATAGATAAAGCCTGATAGTTGGTCCAGTCCCCATATACTGCTATAACGTCGATGAAATAGTCAGACATGTAATCAAAAGGGTGCATGAATGTAGGAACGTTATTAGCTCCATACCAGTCTATTGCGAATATATCGTAACCTTTTAGAGGTTTAGAGGAATCCGTAGATTTTCTAACTATAATACTCATTGGGGATTTACCCAAGTTAACCAAGCTAAATAATTTACCCTGGTCAGCAACACTAAGTGTAGCCAAGAAATAGTTAGGATCAGCAAACCAGAATCTCTCCTTATTATAGTAGGAGGAGTAAAGTCTACTAGTTACAACACCATTATACTCTTCGGTGTCAAGTGAGTATGATTGGTAATCAACTTCATCAGGGTTAGCTGAATCAGTATCATCGTTTAGTCTCAATAGGTTCAATGCAAACACTGGGCCTGCATTTAAACATGTTAATATAGATCTTTGGAAAAAAGACCCTTTATTTTCTAATGATCTATCGATGTCACCAAAAATAGAAATTAGCGTAGTTACGTCTGGGATATAAACCGGTGTATTAAAAGGTCCCTTATTAGAAAATCCTACCACTAGACGAATTGTCTGTGAAGTTAGGATTACGTTTTGGGACGCATCAAACTCTAGGGTGTAGACTCCAGATGCTCTAAACTGAGAATAGTCTATTTTTACCTTATTTGCCATTACATTAAAGATATTTTTGCTTCTAGACTATATATCAAAAACAAATTGGAATTATTGGGGAGGTTGGATAAATATCATTCCTATAGTAGATTGTTGAAATCTCCATAGCTTTTTCCGTCCTTCGTGGAGTAACCTTTCTCCTCTTCGTTACCAAATCCAGACTCCAGTTTTTTGATAATCATATCCTTGTATGAGCTCTCCTCCATTTCATCGAATACCTCACCTACCATCTGGTTAAAGTCATACCCATCAAACAAACCAGGAAGATTTACAAGAGTCATAGCAACATCATCGTGTCCGCTCTGACTCGAGTACGTGCCCGAATTATTTAGACCAAAAGTAAAAAGTTCAGGGATAGTCCATTTTTTATCATTGACCAATATTCTATCCTTTCTTATCAAGCTTCTAAGAAGCTCACAATATTTCATTTTATTTTTTTCGTTGTACTTGATTCCAGGTTTTAGAACTCTTGCAGATTCAGTATGCTTCGTAAAAAGAAACATCTCGTCATAGAAATCATCCCTTTGCGAAAGCTTATCGTAAACCAATTCACCCTTATAGTTCATCTCTAAAGCAATCTTAACACGATCAACTTCAAAAACTTCAGAGCAAAGTATCTGCAAAAGCTTTGTGATGTCCTCTAGTTTGATCTCGTTATCCCTAAAAACACCAACTTGTACTAGACCAAAGAAATCAGCTTCATCCTCATACTCATCCATTTTTTCGATGACTATTTTAGGGAGAGGTGTAACTTTAAATATATTTATGACAGTAAAATCTCCTTTAGCACCACTACTAAGATCGACAGAAAAAACAAATTTCTTACCAGGAAGATTTGCCTTATCCAAATCGAATTTAGGATGCCATATAAGATTTTCATAGTTAACATCAGCATAATGAAGATTCGATATTTCTCTCCATTGATATTCTACCTCATTATTTCTTATTTTCCTAAGCTCATCAGATCCTAATAAAAGACTCGAAGAACTAAGAAACTGGTTACCGTATTCCTGATTGAAAAGCTCCTCGCTCCCCAAGTTACCTATCTCTCTCTTCTTCCATTCATCGTCTCTTCCTGGAACCTGCCACCAGTCTACCCTTATTGGATTAAAACTATTTTCCCCTGTTAATGCACCTTGATAAATCTCGTAGAATTTATTCATCCCATTCGGGGTTGATGTGATGATAATCCGTGAAACTTTAGATGAAGATACCGTTGGATATGTTGATCTAAAGAAAGCCTCGATAAAATTAGCATTAATGTGAGCGAACTCATCCATGTATAGGAAGTGAATGGTAAAACCAATACCTGAAGTTTTGGTAGTAGTTTTAGCTAATACTCTACATCCGTTATCGAATCTCATGGTCATCACGTTATTAACTACCATTCCAGGCTTCATATAGAAAGGAAGTCCCTTGATAATAGCTTTGATCTTATCCATCAACTCTTCCGCTGTATCCCCAACGTTGGCAAGAATCATCGCGTTTTTATCGTGATTGAATAAGAGGTACCAAACTAATATAATTGAGGAAGTTATTGATTTACCAACCTGTCTAGGTGCTAAGAATATATTAAATCTGTGATTTTGATATTCTCTTAAAACTGAGCTTTGATAATCTCTTAATCTTATGTAATCCAAACCGGTATCGGTCATTACCTTACAATACTTAGCAAAATAGCTGACGTCCTCAGCACATTTTTTCATCTCCAAGATTTCTTCCCTGGTATACTCCCAAAGAATATTTGATCTTTTTAATTCAGGATCGTTGTCATGGAATGGGTTGTCTACAGATTTATAATCTAGACCTTCCTCGTCGACTTTTCTCAATAGCTCCTCAACTCTGGCGCTAGACCAATGGTTGGTTTCTATCTGTTCAATTTTTTCTATTCCGGTTTCCATTATTCTAGTATATCATCCTCGATAGAAAAATCGTCAACTTGTTCTTCGAATTCGGATTTATTGTTAGGATTTTGAGAATCGATTATTTTTTTCTGTCTTGCATTCACAACAGCATTTGGATCAATCACCTCGGGTTTTACATCCACCACCTCGGATCCTATGATGTCCCTAAGTCCCTCCATGATTCCTCGGGTTCCTCTAGATTTAAGACCACCATCTTGTGTAACAGCTGTATTAGTAACATAAAATCCAGCATCGCCTGAATTTTGATCCATCACTATACCCTGAGAATGCTTCTTCTCGTCAACTTCAATCCTTGTTTTCTTATAGTTCTGTTCCATCTTCTCCAGATAAGCCTGGTAGTCTTTAGGCATCTGCATGATTTGAGATTGGAGCTGTGCTAATACTTCAAAAAGTCTAGGATGCATGTTTCCCAGATCAATCTCCTCTAGTATCTTAGTTATTGCATGTTGAGCAGACTTTAATTGGAACATCATAGAAGATAGGTTCATGGCATCTATCTTCTTTTTAAATTCTACGTGACCGGCCTCGTTCATGCTCGTCTCGTCCATGTAAAATTTAGTTATTGTCTCTAACAGAGCCTTAGCATCTGTCATCGCTGTGGATTTCTCTCCAGAAAAATCCATCAAATCAGTTGTCTTTAATCTCGGTAATTCGTCGTTATCAGGAATTATATTTTCCAGAGCTTCCTGCATTATTATGGAATCGAGACTCTCCTTTATTTTTTCCTCGACAACTTTCTCCGGTTTCGGTTTTCTTCTAGGCATAAATTATCTGTTTCTTGCAAACTTCGGAATATTCAGAAGTGGTTTTGCGTTATCAATAATATGAGCTAACTGTGCATCTCTAACTATATTTTGATTTAATACAGTAGATTGCGTATCTATATCTATCATATTCTTAAATAATCTAACATTACTTAGCCATATTGGACCAGTGTAGATCTTGTAAGAATTATTATCGGTTTCATAGAAAGGACTGAGTGTATCTGTTACGATATCTGAGGGAGCATTGAAAATTATATTATCCGTGAACATCCTAACAGACTCATGAACCTTCTTAAGCTTACTCGTTTGATCATTTGGATCGGTTGGATCATATGTCATTTCCCAGACATTTGCAGATATCTGCTTGTAAATATTGGAGAAGTTAACTACCACTCCGTACCAATTTCCAAACTCAGGAACAAATTGGAGAGGGGAGTTTATTATAGTGTCATTTAACCTGATAACTATACTTCCCTCGCCTAAGAAATTATTCGTTAATTCATCCATAACACCCGAATGAATAAGATCAATTCTAAATCCTTCTATATTTTCTAACTGATTAAGATATAGGCCACTAATCAAGTTTCTGCTTTGAGCCTTCTGCATCTTCCAGATTATTGTACCAGCAGAAAAATCAGTAGAATTATTATCGACTGCAAATCTATATTCATCTATAACTTGTCTTACCTCATATCCTCCGGAATGAAGCTTGTCTCCCTTGATTGCAACATATCCCTCTGGGTTACTATCATATGATTCCCATACTTGTAGATTGTGCTTTCTTGGATAACTGTTAAAGTACAATAGTTCGTTAGTTGATGACTCTAGAGAGAGATTTATAACAGGATAAGACCTTCTAGCAAGTTGTTGATTATCATAGAAATTCTTTAAGGTAAACCAACACGTGTAAGCAAGCTCTGTATTGGCATCACATTTAGGTAACACCTTGTACCTAACTGCGTTTCTATATCTTCTGGTATCATAAGTAAATTCAGAATCGTCAGCGAAAGCTTGATATAGGTCATAATAGTTGTTTAGAACTATAGTCCAGTTGTTATTTAAATCATACTCTATAATGGAAAGATCCTTATAAACATAAGATCTAATTGGATCCTGTGACATCTGTGTTATTGTTGTAGCATATTGTTGTGGTTTAGAACTCTTAAGTTCCTCAGCCTGAACCTCCTCTCCGAATAGCTCACTTGTTGTTAGTGATATACCATCAAGCTCCTCTTTGTATGCTGGGTCTTGAAAGTATGTATTAGATCTAGGAGTGTATTTCTTAAGCTCAATCTTAAAGTAAACAGGGGCATTCATAAAGTCCCTGAATAGGTATGTTGAGTTAATCTGATAAATCCTATTAGTCAGAGGAAAATAAATAATATCTCTTTTTCTAGGCTGGGATCCTCTTCCAAAGATAGATTCAAAATATCTTCGGTCTATCTGTATTTCGAAAGGCTCTTCGAATTGAAGTCCAAATGGATCAAAATTTATTTTATTATCAGGGAACTGGTTTTGTGGAACCAGTACTTTCATACATTTCTCGTCAACAACATCAAAGATAGTGTATTCCTTCAGAACGACATCCTTTCCTCTAGCTTGAGGCTGAACTGAATAATAATTAATTTCTAATCCAAACACATTGTTGACCATTAGACTTAAGTCTTGGTACATGTTCAATGCCCGGTTAACTGCATAAGGATTGAAAGTAAAGTTACAATCGGAAAATAGGATAGGTCTAGTTGAAACCTCATTTGTACATATAGGAGCTGGACGGTATATGACTACCTCAGGAGCTACCTCATATACCAAATCAAGTTCGAAATTTACTATAACTATGGATGGATCTATCGGTTCTTCGGTGTTGTAAACAATTGTCCCGTCATCATTTACCAACACTGAGGTAAATCTAAACTCCGGATAGAACTTATTATTGGGATCTAATGGAATACTGAAAAGATCGGAGTATTCGTTTGTTAATCCTACTAAAGCAGTACCTACGTTTGTCCATAAAGACCATGTCGTACCATCTATACTGTATCTAAAGTCTATTGAAATATCATTGGCATTTAGAATAGATGAAGTATTGTTACTATGAGAAGCATCAATTATCCATCCATTAAAAGCAGTTACATATTCAAACGGTTTATCCCAGGTTAGAACCCTGTAATTCCCTATATAAGTAAAGTTTAATGCACTTTCAAGCTGTTCTATTCTTAGATCATAGTAGTCCGCTGTTTCGCAAGGCTTATAGAAAGTTTTTCCATCTAAAGTAACTTGATGATAACCTCCACAACCTATTTGTTTAGATCTAGCTTCGGCTGCTCCTGTTGTGGAAAAAAGATTGTTGACAGAAGAATTCTTAACTTTAGAAGTATTCTGAAGTCCGTCATGATAATTATATCTCTGGTTAGATAAATTATACTGTTCCCCGTTTGTGTTTCTGACTGGGGATCCGTCTTTAGGAAATTTATTCTCCGGATAGAAGCTCATTCTGTTTTAAGTACTTTCTCTATATATCCTTAAAAAATAAAGGAAGAATAGTACCTAAATACAGAATGAGCTTTTTAAGTCCGATTAAGAATTTTTAGTGAAAATACCAGACTCGAAATCTAGTTTTCCGTTACCGTATTCGGAGATCACTCTCTTCTGCAATTCCTCTTCCTTTTGGTAGATTATTGCTGCCTGATCGTGGAGGCTATTTAGCTGTGCATTGATCATTTCTAAATCTTTCTCGTAAAAAGATTTTTGAACGCTCAACTTTCCTACCTTAATAACGTTGTCCATTAACTCATCTTTCAGAGCTTGAACTTCTAAAACCAATTCCTCCGGTAATTTAATTGAATCTTCCATTTTTATTTTTGTATTCTAGTTGTTAAGTACGGTAAAGTTTCTACTATATTTTTTTCAGTGCTAAATTTTTTGGGAAAAATCTGGGGATGGTAAAAAAAATCATATCAGGAAAAATTTAAAAACTATGGATTATTTATATTTTAAAAAATACTAGTTATAATTAAATAGAAAATCCACAAAAAAGTTAATATCAGTAAAAATCTGCCCATCGATCGTCACAAATAAGTCCAAAAACATAATACCGTTATCCGTACCTATATGAACCTGTGAATCCGAGATAATCTCATATGACAAGGATTGATCCTGCTCGTTTATAAAATTCTGAAAAATAAAATTCCTTCCATCTTTCGTAAACCCATTGTTAATTCTAATAATATTCATAATTATAAGTTTAAATTTAATTTATTCTTATCCGTCTGTATAGCAAACGATATTCAGGAAAGAACCATATATAATGTCACTTGATGAAGTAATTAAATTTACAGAGATCAAGATATAATTATCAACACTAAAATCAAAAAAAGAATTTCCCTCCACGGTACCAGAAGTTCCGTGGAAATCATCTGATGGCCTATTAGGAATGGACGTAGGATAATATTTTATGTCATTTCTATTAAGGCTAAATGTTCTTAACCCGGTGTAATAATTTGATGTGCTCTGATTACTCCAATAAGCAATTAACGTGGCTCCAGTTAATGATTCCGATGTGTTTGTATAAATTCTCATCTGGGGGGGAGACGCAGTTCCTGTTTTATTATGTCGAACTGTTATATCCATAACTCCGCCAACACCAAAAACAAAAGTATTGGCTGGGATTAAAGCAGAATACGTTATAGCTTCTCTATTAGTTCCTGTATTAGGTGTTCCGTCTGAAAAATATGTTATTTTATATGATAGCCCCATTATTTTATGATTCTTTATAATATAATATTTTTAAAAAACTACCATACACTGAATCTGTAGATGTTCCGCCTAAAGCTGCTGAAATTAAAATGTAGTTGTCAACAAAAGGATTAAATGTTGTAGTACTTTGAGCAATAGTACTCGTAGACTGTAGATAATCAATGGGGTTAGCTGTGGTAAATGCTATACCTTGCATATAGTAGGTTCCGTCACCGGTATCTATATTAGGAAATAGTTTGTAATATCTCCTACCTTGTCTATAGTATACCGTTGCTGTTCCTACACCCTGCATATTACCGATCATTGTAGCTCCGCTCAGAGAATCCGTTGTATTTTTATAAACCCTTAAATTACCGGTAGCGGAGGTAGTTGTTGTGCCTCCGACTTTAACTTGTCTTGTTTGAACCTCCAAAACCCCCGGGAATAAAAGTGTATTAGACGGAATTAGAACCGAATACGTAGGAATGATAGTTGCGTTTGACGAAGCTAATCCTGAATAAGTTATTATCCTATTGAAAATTATTTCACTCATATCCTCTAATTAAAGTTATATCCTCATATATTATATCGGCGGAAGAAGATGATGGTTGAATCGCTGAAATTATATAATTATCAACCGATAGATTAAAAGGAATTGAGCTCAATAAAGAAGTGGTAGAAGCTCCAACCCCGAGATCCGTTTGGTTTTGATATACACCAAGATAATTTAAAGAACCTCGGCTTAAAGAAAAGTACCTTATAGTCTCGTTATAAAATACATTACCGGTAGATACAACATTTTCTGCCAGTAGAGATGCCCCAGTTAAGCTATTTCTTATGTTAGTGTATATCCTCCATGTATAAACAGAAGCTGTACCTGATTTTCTTATTCTAATAAGACATTCTAAAACACCTCCAACATCAAAGGTATTAGAGGGAATAAGTACAGAATTTAATATAGTATTCGACGTAGTATTGGTTACATTCGGAGAAGTAGTTGATGGTAGTGAGGAATAATAAAACTTATAAGGACTTGTTGGTGCATGACTTACCGAAACTCCTACAATATTAGATACCAAAGACCACGGAACCCCTTTTATTGAACTTATGTTACCAAAATCTATTCCGTTTACTGAAGGCATACCAAAAATATTAAATTACAACCCAATCATTTGAAGGTCTAAAGAACATTATATAATATCTTTCTCCGCTTTCGTAGTTATAGCAGTGTCCTAAAATTCTAACATAATCACCCGTTGTCGAAGGAGCAGTTGTTGTCATTTGTCCACCATTGACAGGATCTCCGTAAATGGGGGATCCAATATTACCTACTAATTGTCCATTTACCAATGGCCAATCTGTGTTTGCTGAATTGTTAGTAACAACTACATGTCCATCTAATAGAACTTTTGTGTCTCCTACTTTAATACCTAGCATTTGTGCACCCCTTGCTGATGTAAAATCAGATAATCTCCAGTCTGGTACGGTGGTATCCAGAAAAACAAGGTCTCCTATGGATACGTTCGCATCTATAGATGCTTCTATCGTGTGTCCAGACCACCAAACCAAACCATATGTATTTACGGAGTAACTTATAAAATCTTGCTGTCCTGTTGAAGATACGAGAAAATCATTTTGGAAGACATCACTTGTTGTTCTAATTCCAGTACCATCATAATATAAAGAATTATATGTATTTGATAAATCAGTTAGAATACGGTTTTGCCAATCTACACTTTTCGATCCTGTGGAATCAATGAGTCTATAAATACTATTTGTGAAATCTATATAGGCACCTTTGTTAGAACTAGAATGTACAGTTTTTAAAATACCAGTACCCGAGTCACTAAACCAATAAGAATCTCCAAATGCGGTAGAGCTTGTTCTTACTGGAATGTACGAATTTGTTGGGTTGATCGTAGCACTTGAACCTGATGAACCACTAGAACCTGACGAACCACTAGATCCTGGTGCTCCCGGAGATCCAGTCTGTCCTGATGAACCTGATGAACCACTAGATCCTGGTGCTCCAGTCTGTCCTGATGAACCTGATGAACCTGATGAACCACTAGATCCTGGTGCTCCCGGAGATCCGGTCTGTCCTGATGAACCGGATGAACCACTAGATCCTGGTGCTCCTGGTGATCCAGTCTGTCCTGATGAACCTGATGAACCTGATGAACCACTAGATCCTGGTGCTCCTGGAGATCCGGTCTGTCCTGATGAACCCGATGAACCACTAGATCCTGGTGCTCCAGTCTGTCCTGATGAACCTGATGAACCTGATGAACCTCTAGACCCTGATGAACCTGATGAACCACTAGATCCTGGTGCTCCAGTCTGTCCTGATGAACCTGATGAACCTGATGAACCTGATGAACCACTAGATCCTGGTGCTCCTGGAG
>JACCDV010575308.1_pt1 | contig 56516 bp, 54 predicted proteins | sample 7446131 | NCBI WGS metagenome assembly JACCDV01 (sample SAMN15323448, study PRJNA562643) | freshwater metagenome | isolation source: river surface water | place: USA:Blue River Watershed | collected 2017-08-17
GGTGGGGCCGGGGTCCTCATGCTGGAGTACCAGAAATCGTCACCCGGCCCCACCCAGACCCGACGCTCGAAGCCTGTATGAAGGTTCGCAGTCTACAAGCCTCAAATACCCATGCAGTCGTCAAAGGCAGGGGGCGGGTGACGATTTACGGTACCCCGTCATGAGGAACCCGCCCCCTGCCTTTGACGACTGCCGCCCCCCAACAGGTGGCAGCAGTCTCAAAGTCAAGCCATCAGTTGAAGCGGACGTATTCGAAGTCCACCGGCTGACGGTTGATGCCCATGACCGGGGGCGCGATCCAGTTGGCGAACTTGCCCGGCTCGACCACGCGGCCCATCAGGCTGGCCACGTAGGCACGATCCTGATCGGAGGGCAGCCACTCGCCCACTTTGGCGTTCCACTCTGACTCGCTCACAGTGCGGCCATCCGGGCTCACCTTCACGCCCTTGAGCGTGCCGATGTTGCGGTGGAAAGCCTTGTGAGGCACGGTCAGACGGAAATCGACGCCTGCTTTTTCGATGATGCGGTTCCAGCGGTCCACGCCACCCTTGGAGTCGGTGATGTAGTCGTCGCGCAGCACTTCGTTCAAGGCGTTGAGCATCGGCACTTCTTTTTCGACCAGCTTGCCGTCTTCCACGGCCAGGATCTTGTAGCTGTTGCCCTTGAGCACGTGGTCATCGGTGCGCTTGCCTTCTTCGTAACGGCCCTTCAGACCCGAGCTGTAGAAGGTGGCAGCGTTGGACGACTGGTCAGCGCCGAACAGGTCGATCGTCACCGAGAAGTGGAAGTTGATGTAGCGCTGGATGGTAGGCAGATCGATCACACCGGCGGCGCGCAGCTTGGCCACGTCGTCGGTCTTGAGCTCGTTCATCGCGTTCACGGTGCGCTGGATCACGCGGCCCACGCCTGACTCGCCCACAAACATGTGGTGCGCTTCTTCGGTCAGCATGAACTTGGTGGTGCGGGCCAGCGGGTCGAAAGCGGATTCGGCCAGCGCGCACAGCTGGAACTTGCCGTCACGGTCGGTGAAGTAGGTGAACATGAAGAAGGACAGCCAGTCCGGGGTCTTCTCGTTGAAGGCTTCCAGAATGCGGGGGTTGTCGGCGTTGCCACTGTTGCGCTCCAAGAGGGCTTCGGCTTCTTCGCGGCCGTCCTTGCCGAAGTACTTGTGCAGCAGATACACCATGGCCCACAGGTGGCGGCCTTCTTCCACGTTCACCTGGAAGAGGTTGCGCAGGTCGTACTGGCTGGGCGCTGTCAGGCCCAGGTGGCGTTGCTGCTCGACCGATGCGGGCTCGGTGTCGCCTTGCGTCACGATGATGCGGCGCAAGTTGGCGCGGTGTTCGCCAGGCACGTCTTGCCAGGCGGCTTCGCCCATGTGGTCACCAAAGTGGATCTTGCGCTCTTGCTCGGCGGGGTTCAGGAAGATGCCCCAGCGGTAGTCGGGCATCTTGACGTGGCCGAACTGTGCCCAGCCTTGCGGGTCCACGCTGACAGCCGTGCGCAGGTAGACGTCAAAGTTCTGCGAGCCGTCCGGGCCCATGTCCTGCCACCACTGCAGATAGTTGGGCTGCCAGTGCTCGAGCGCACGCTGCAGCGTGCGGTCTTCCGACAGGTTGACGTTGTTGGGGATTTTTTCGCTGTAGTTGATACCGGACATGGTGTTCTCCTGGTGAAAAAGAAGTTGGCTTAAACGCGGTTGAGATCGAACTGGACTTTTTCGCCCTTGCCGTAGACCTTGAGGGCACCCTTTTCGCCAACAGCGTTGGGGCGCTGGAAGATCCAGTTCTGCCAGGCGGTCAGACGGCCGAAAATACGGGTGGCCATGTTTTCTTTCTGGGCAAAACGCAGGTTGGCTTCGAGGCCGGTGAGCGAATCGGGCGACATGGCGGCGCGCTCTTCAACGGCCAGACGAATTTCGTCGTCCCAATCAATGTCGTCAGGGGCAGCAGTCACCAGGCCCAGGGCCAAAGCGGCGTCACCATCCAAGGCCTTGCCTACAGCATTGCGGGCAGCTTCCATCGGGGCAGCCTCTTCGTAGAAGCGGCGCTGCAGGCGAGACTGGTCGTTGACCATCGGCAGGTGGCCGAAGTTCATTTCGCCCAGCATCAGGCTCGGCTGTTTTTCGGGCTCATCGGGCAAGACCAGCATGTAGGCACGGTCAGCAGCAAACGCCAGCTCGGCGAGCGATCCAGCAAAACACGAGCCCGGCTCAATCAATGCAAACAGGCTGCGAGAAGACACGTCGATGCGTGCGAAGGTGCGGCGCATATAGCCCAGCGTTTCGCGTGCAAACCAGTGGTCCTGGTTGTTCAGCACAGCGGCGTCGGCAGCCAACACAGCAGCAGCATCGCCTTGGGTCTTGAGCAACCAGGTGCCCAGCTGCAGTTCGTTGGTGCGCATGTGCAGGATGGCATCATCCAGTTCACGCGTCATCACCAACGGGTACCAGCTGGCGCCTGCAGCCTCGATGCCCGCGGCATCGGCTGCCACGGCAGCTGTGGGGGCTTTGATGGTGAAGGTGGCCGTGCGCTTGACACGATCCATCTCGACCGTGACGTAGGTGTAGCTGACGCGGTCGGCTTCAATGGTGCGGTTCAAAGGCGTCAACTCAACACCTTTGCCAGCAGCGGGACGGTTGCTGTTGGCCGACAGTTTTTGCGCACGCTCTTTCACGGTTTGCTGGAATACGGCGGGCTTGGCAATAGCGTCCACCAGGCGCCAGTCCACAGCCTTCTGGCCACGCACACCTTCCACGCTGGTGCAGAAAATATCTGCCAAGTCGTGGCGCACATGGCGCTTATCGGTCACGCGGGTCAGGCCGCCGGTGCCAGGCAACACGCCCAGCAGCGGCACTTCGGGCAGTGACACGGCGCTGGAACGGTCATCGACCAACACAATCTCGTCGCAAGCAAGGGCCAGTTCGTAGCCGCCGCCAGCGCATGCACCGTTGACAGCTGCGATGAACTTCAAACCATTGTGGCGGCTGGAGTCTTCGATGCCGTTGCGGGTTTCGTTGGTGAATTTGCAGAAGTTCACCTTCCAGGCGTGGCTGGACACACCCAGCATGAAGATGTTGGCGCCCGAGCAGAACACGCGGTCACGCAGGCTGGTCACCACCACTGTACGCACCTGCGGGTGCTCGAAACGGATGCGCTGCAGCGCGTCGTGCAACTCAATGTCCACACCCAGGTCATAGCTGTTGAGCTTGAGTTTGTAGCCGGGGCGAATGCCGGCGTCTTCATTGAAGTTCAGGCCGAGGGTGGCGGTGTCGCCATCCACAGTGAGCACGATGTGTTTGTATTGCGCTGGCGAAGTCTGGTAATTGACCTGTGGGTTGCTGCTTGTCATGGCGATTGCCTCCGGTTGGGTTCACATGATGCACTTCCGTGCACGTTGATGTGAAGTTTATTGCATGTTTTGGATGGCAGCAATATGCAATTTAATTCTTTTTATAGGGATTCCCCTTATATCTTCAGGTGCAGGTGCTCACGCACGCCCTGGCGCAGGCTGGCAAAAGCTGCATCCGCATCTCCTTGACTCGTGTTGATGGTCAAGTCCGCTTTGGAATAGAACGCCGAACGCCCTTCCAGAATACGCTTGAGGTCTTCCATGGCCTCGCGACTGGCCGCCATGGGACGCATGTCTCCTTGGGCCGCCACACGGGACATGTGATCTTGTGCATCAGCCTGCAACCAGACCGTGGTGCAATGCGACAGCAGCAGATTGAAGTTGCTCGACTCGGACACCAGCCCACCCGGCGTGGCAATGACCACCTCAGGATAAATCTGAATCGCTTCTTCGAGCGCACGGCGTTCGTAACGTCGGTAGGCGTTGGCACCGTAAAGATTGTGAATCTCACTGATCTGGCAACCTGCAAATTGTTCGATTTCACGACTCAGCTCGATGAAAGGGAATCCCAGATCGTCCGCCAGACGCTGGCCCAGCGTGGTTTTGCCAGCACCACGCAAGCCGATGAGGGCCACACGATTGGCGCGTTCTTTTTGCGAGCCCGCCTCTCCAAAGATCTCTGTCAGCTGTACCCGCGCACGACGCAAATCAGCTTCACTGCGTTTGGACAACAACTCGCGAATCAGCAGCCACTCTGGCGAAGAGGTAGAGATATCACCCAGCAATTCAGCCAACGAGCATTGCAGGGCCTGCGCCACCTGCAGCAGCACCAGCACCGACACATTGCCCATGCCGTATTCCAGATTGGCCAGGTGCCGTTCGGACACATCGGCCGCGATGGCGACGGCCTTGCGTGTCATGCCCTTGCGCGAACGCAGCGTACGCACGCGCTCACCCAAAGACTCCAGAAACGGGTGTCTGCCTTGTTCATCCTGGACGACAAGGGCGGTCAAATCTTCTGTAGTGGCATTCATGACTGGGGTAATCCCTTGGTTTTTCTTCTGTTCAAAACATGCACTTTAATGCATACTGCAGTACAGGCACGATAGTGCATTTATACCTTCAACCCATTTGTTTGAACAGTTTTTTATTTCATGACCTCCCCTCTTCTCCCCAATTTTTTCGCCGGCCGCTGGCAAACCGGTACTGACGCTGGCCTGCCGGTGCGAGACCCCGTGCTGGGCACGGAATTGGTCCGCGTCTCAAACACAGGCACCGATTTGAACGAGGGTTTTGCCTTTGCCCGAGAACAAGGGGGCAAGGCCTTGCGCGCCATGACCTATGCGCAACGCGCTGCCATGCTCGGCAAGATCGTCGAGGTGCTGCAGGCCAATCGCGACGACTACTACGCCATCTCCACCGCCAACTCTGGTACCACCGCCCGCGACTCGGGGGTGGACATTGACGGCGGCATCTTCACCTTGGGCTACTTTGCCAAGCAAGGCGCCTCACTCGGCGAAGCCAAATGCCTGCTGGACGGCAACCGGATCCGCATGGCCAAGGACCCGGCCTTTCAAACCCAGCACATCCAGGTACCTACCGAAGGGGTCGCGCTCTTCATCAACGCCTTCAACTTCCCCAGCTGGGGCTTATGGGAAAAGGCCGCACCCGCTTTGCTGTCGGGAGTGCCCGTGATCGTCAAACCCGCCACCGCCACTGCCTGGCTGACCCAGCGCATGGTCAAGGACGTGGTGGATGCCGGCATCGTGCCCGAGGGTGCGCTGTCAGTCATCTGCGGCTCCTCTGCCGGCCTGATGGACCAGCTGCAAGCCTTTGATGTGGTGTCTTTCACGGGCTCGGCCGAAACAGGGCGCATCATCCGCAGCCACCCGGCCGTGAGCGAGCGCTCGGTACGCTGCAACATCGAGGCCGACAGCATCAACTCGGCCCTGCTGGCCCCCACAGCCACTGAAGGCAGCGAAGCCTTCAACCTCCTGGTGACCGAGGTGGTTCGCGAAATGACCCAGAAGTCCGGCCAGAAATGCACCGCTATACGCCGCATTTTTGTACCCCGCACGGTGTACGAAGCTGCAGCCCAAGCCATTGCCGCCAAACTCGGCAAAACCACCGTAGGCAACCCGCGCAACGAAAGCGTACGCATGGGCGCACTGGTCAGCACCGAGCAAAAAGCCGCTGTGCTCAAAGGTTTGGAGCAATTAAAAACCGAAGCCACGGTGCTTTTCGACGGCAATACCCAGGCACTGGTGGATGCAGACGCCCACAGCGCCTGCATCGCACCTGTGCTGTTGGGCCATAGCCAACCGCAGCAAGCGCACATCCTGCACAGCGTTGAAGTGTTCGGCCCTGTCGCCACCCTCATGCCTTACAACAGCGTGGAGCAGGCGCTGTCCATGATCCGCCGTGGCGAGGGCTCGTTGGTGTGTTCGGTCTACAGCGAAGACCCTGCATTCATCGCGCAGGTCAGCCTGCAGCTGGCCGCTTGGCATGGTCGCGTGCATGCCATCTCGCCAAATGTGGCTGCGCTGCATTCCGGCCACGGCAACGTGATGCCCATGAGCCTGCACGGTGGCCCTGGCCGTGCCGGAGGCGGTGAAGAACTTGGCGGCCTGCGCGCCCTGAACTTCTACCACCGCCGCGCCGCCATTCAAGGCAGCTCACAAGCGCTGGATGTGCTGGCCAGTCAAGGCGTAGCCCTGCCCTTGTAAACCCTGTACGCCAGCATCCACAGTACACGGACAATTCAACACAAAAGACAAGCGCCCCAGGAGACAACCATGCGCCCCATTCAGCCCCCGGAAAGCACCTTCAACTTTGCCCAGCATTTACTGGCGACCAACAGCACGCGAGCAGAAAAAGTTGCCCTGATCGACGATATCGGTCAACTGATGTATGGCCAGCTGGCCGACCAGGTGCGTCGCTTTGCCAGCGGCTTGCAACAGCTGGGGCTCCAGCGCGAGGAACGCGTGCTGCTGTTGATGCACGACAGCAGCGACTGGGTAGTGGCCTTTCTGGGCGCCTTGTACGCCGGTGTGGTGCCGGTGGCTGTCAACACCTTGCTGACGGCAGAAGACTATGCCTTCATGCTGGCCAACAGCCGCGCGCAAGCTGCGCTGGTGTCTGCGGCTTTACTGCCCACCTTGCAAGAAGCGCTTCGTTTGGGCGACCATGAGGTCAAGCACCTGGTGGTATCCCGCAGCTCACAAGCCCTGCCCGAAGACGCACTGGACATGGCAACCCTGATCGCTCAGGGCCAGCCCGGCGTACCGGCACGCACCAGCGTGGACGAGCCAGCGTTCTGGCTGTACTCCTCCGGCTCGACAGGCAAACCCAAGGGCACTGTTCACACCCAGGGCAATCTGTTCTGGACCGCGGAGCTGTACGGCAAGCCCGTGCTTGGCCTGACAGAAAAGGACACCGTGTTTTCGGCCGCCAAGCTGTTTTTTGCCTACGGCTTGGGCAATGCCTTGAGCTTCCCCTTGAGCGTGGGCGCCACCGTGGTACTCATGGCCGAACGCCCCACGCCACAAGCTGTGTTCAAACGCCTGGTAGACCATCAACCAACGGTGTTTTACGGTGCCCCTACCGGCTACGGTGGCATGCTGGCCAGCCCCGACCTGCCCGCCAAATCACAAGTGGCTTTGCGCATGTGCTCCTCGGCCGGCGAGGCCCTGCCGCGGGACATTGGCGAGCGCTGGACTGCCCACTTTGGCTGCGAAATCATTGACGGCATCGGCTCAACCGAAATGCTGCACATCTTCCTGTCCAACCGTCCGGGCGATGTGCGCTACGGCACCACGGGCAAACCGGTTGAAGGCTACGAGGTGGAGCTGCGCAATGAAGACGGCTCGGTCGTCACCGGCCACGACCAGATTGGCGACCTGTTCATCAAGGGCCCCAGTAGCGCCTTGATGTACTGGAACAACCGCGAAAAATCCCGCGACACCTTCCGTGGCGAATGGACCAAGAGTGGGGACAAATACACCCGCGATGTGGACGGCTACTACACCTACGCAGGTCGCAATGACGACATGCTCAAGGTCAGCGGCATTTATGTTTCGCCCTTTGAGGTGGAAGCCACATTGGTGCAGCACCCGGCCATTCTGGAGGCTGCGGTCATCGGCAAGGAAGACAGCGACGGCCTGACCAAGACCAAGGCCTTCATCGTGCTCAAGACCGGTCAGAGTCTGTCAGAAGAAGAGGTCAAGGCCTTCGTCAAGGAGCGTCTGGCCCCCTACAAGTATCCGCGCTTCATGGAGTTTGTGGACGAGCTGCCCAAAACCGCCACCGGCAAGATCCAGCGCTTCCGTCTGCGCGATCTCGAAAAGCAGCGCAGCTGAGGCGCTGACTTCGGATCAGGTGTCCTTGCTGATGGTGATGGTGGGGAACTTGCTGGAAAAGTCCTTGGCGCGCTCGGCCACACGAATGGCCACCTGCCGCGCCAGGGCCTTGTAAATACCGGCCACCTCGCTGTCAGGCTCGGCCACCACGGTTGGGGAGCCACTGTCAGCCTGCACACGAATGCCCATGGACAAGGGCAGGGCCCCCAGAAAGTCCAGGCCCAGTTCGGCTGCCATTTTCTTGCCGCCTTCGGCGCCAAAAATATGCTCCACATGACCGCAGCTGGAACACACATGCATGGCCATGTTCTCGACCAGACCCAGGATGGGCACATCGACCTTTTCGAACATGCGAATGCCCTTGCGCGCATCAAGCAGGGCAATGTCCTGCGGCGTGGTCACCACCACCGCACCCGTCAAAGGCACACGCTGGCTGAGCGTGAGCTGAATGTCGCCGGTGCCCGGCGGCATGTCCACGATCAGATAGTCCAGATCTTTCCAGTTGGTTTGCCGCAGCAACTGCTCCAACGCCTGCGTCGCCATGGGGCCGCGCCAGATCATGGCGTCATCGGCATCGACCAACAGGCCGATCGACATGACTTGTACATCGTGGTTTTCCAACGGCTCCATGGTTTTGCCATCCTGCGTGTCCGGACGACCACTGACCCCCAGCATCATGGGCTGACTGGGGCCATAAATGTCGGCGTCCAGCACCCCCACGCGCGCGCCCTCGGCGGTCAGCGCCAGCGCCAGATTGGCCGCTGTGGTACTTTTACCCACACCGCCCTTACCTGAAGCCACGGCAATGATGTTGCGCACCCCGGGCAGAAGCTGCACACCACGTTGCACCTGGTGGGCAATGATTTTGGTGGACACATTGGCAGACACGTTATCCACCCCGGCCACGGTTTTGGCCGCAGCAATCAAGGCCTGACGCAGCGCCGCAATCTGGCTCTTGGCCGGATAGCCCAGCTCCACATCAAACGAAACGCTACCCCCCTCCACACTGAGGTTTTTGAGCTGTTTGGTGGAGACAAAGTCTTTGCCGGTGTTGGGATCGATGACGGTTTGCAGAGCCTGCAGCAATTGTTCGGTGGTGGGCATGGGGAAGGTTGTCTTGATCAAATCAGAAGGCAGTGTAGCGACAACTCATAAAATCGGGGGTTTACAAGAAAAAATCCCTAAAGCCATGTCTGCAGCAACCCGCCAGCTTTTCGTCACCACCGCTCTGCCGTATGCCAACGGCAATTTCCACATCGGCCACATCATGGAGTACATCCAGGCCGACACCTGGGTGCGGACGATGCGCATGATGGGCCACGAGGTGCACTTTGTCTGTGCGGATGATGCACACGGTGCGCCGATCATGATCGCGGCGGAGAAGGCCGGCATCACCCCCCAGCAGTTCGTCGCCAACATCGCTGGTGGTCGCAAGCCTTACCTGGACGGCTTTCACATCGCTTTTGACAACTGGCACAGCACCGACGGCCCGGAAAACCACGAACTGGCCCAATCGATTTACCTGTCCCTGAAAAAGGAAGGCCTGATCGAGACCCGCACCATCGAGCAGTTTTACGACCCGGACAAGGGCATGTTCCTGCCCGACCGCTTCATCAAGGGCGAATGCCCCAAGTGCGGCGCCAAGGACCAGTACGGCGACAACTGTGAAAGCTGTGGTGCAGTCTACTCGCCCACCGAGCTCAAGAACCCGTATTCCGCCCTGTCCGGCGCCACGCCGGTGCTGCGCACTTCGGACCATTTTTTCTTCAAACTCTCGGACAAGCGCTGTCTGGATTTCCTGGCCCAGTGGACCAACAGCGGGGCCGTGCAGCCCGAGGTGCTCAACAAGATCGCCGAATGGATCGAGCCCGGCGAAGACGGAAAGCCCAAAATGGGCGACTGGGACATCAGCCGCGATGCGCCCTACTTCGGCATCGAGATCCCCGACGCGCCGGGCAAGTACTTTTACGTCTGGCTGGACGCGCCGATTGGCTACCTGGCTTCGCTGAAAAACCACTTCGGCAAGATCGGCAAGGACTACGAGGCCTTCATGGCCGACCCGAAGGTGGAGCAGTACCACTTCATCGGCAAGGACATCATCACTTTCCACACCCTGTTCTGGCCCGCCATGCTGCATTTTTCCGGCCGCAAGGTGCCGAACGCGGTGTTCGTGCACGGCTTTCTGACGGTGAGCGGCGAAAAGATGAGCAAGAGCCGCGGCACAGGCCTGGACCCGCTCAAGTACCTGAGCCTGGGCATGAATCCCGAGTGGTTGCGCTACTACATCGCCGCCAAGCTCAACGGCCGCAACGAGGACGTTGACTTCAACCCCGAAGACTTCCAGGCCCGCGTCAACTCGGACCTGATCGGCAAGTACGTCAACATCGCCAGCCGCTCGGCGGGCTTCATCACCAAACGCTTTGGCGGCAAGTTGGGCGAGGTCTCGGCCGACGGCGATGCACTGCTCTCGCACCTGCGTGACGGCATCGCGCCGATTGCCGAGTTGCTGGCCGAGCGCGACTACGCCAAGGCCCTGCGCGAGGTGATGCTGCTCACCGACCGCGTCAACGAATACGTGGACGCCAACAAGCCCTGGGAACTGGCCAAGAAGGAAGGCATGGAAGGCCGCCTGCACGATGTGTGCACCACCTGCATCGAGGCCTTCCGCGTGCTGACCGTGCTGCTCAAGCCGGTACTGCCGCAGCTGGCCGCGCAGGTCGAGGCTTTCCTGAACATCGCCCCCATGACCTTTGCCAACGCCAGCCAGCCACTGGGCGCAGGCCACACCATTGGCGAGTACAAGCACCTGATGCAGCGGGTCGATCCGAAGATGCTGGAGGCGCTGTTTGAAGTGCCGCCTGAAAAATCGGGGTCAGAGCCCGAGTTTCGCTCCGCGAAATCGGGATCCGACCCCAATTCCTCAGGCTCTGACCCCAATTTGTCCGCCCTCCCCGGAGGGGAGGCAGTAGCCCCCGTCATCTCCATCGACGACTTCGCCAAGATCGACCTGCGCATCGCCCAGATCGTGAACTGCGAAGCCGTGGAAGGCTCGACCAAGCTGCTGCGCCTGACGCTGGACGTGGGCGAAGGCCGCATGCGCAACGTGTTTTCCGGCATCGCCAGCATGTACAAGCCCGAAGACCTGGTGGGCAAGCTCACCGTGATGGTGGCCAACCTGGCGCCGCGCAAGATGAAATTCGGCATTTCCGAGGGCATGGTGCTGGCCGCCAGCCATGCCGACGAAAAAGCCGAGCCCGGCATCTACGTGCTGCACCCCTGGCCGGGTGCCAAGCCGGGCATGCGCATTCACTGACACCGATCGGCTGCATGTTCAAGTCTGCCCCAAACGCAGGCGCATAATGTCCCTCTTAATAAAAAGGGGATGATGCCCCGTTGCGGAGACATGACATGCAGTGGAAGCAGGCAACACAACTGTTTCGACCCCGTTTGCTCGACAGCCTCAAGGGTTACAACCGCCAACGTTTGACGCAGGATGTTGGCGCTGGTTTGACGGTCGGCGTGGTCGCGCTGCCATTGGCCATGGCATTTGCCATTGCCTCCGGTCTCAAGCCCGAGGCGGGCATCTTCACCGCCGTCATCGCCGGCTTTCTGATTTCGCTGCTGGGCGGCAGCAAGGTGCAAATCGGCGGCCCTGCCGGCGCCTTCATCGTCATCGTTTATGACATCGTGGCCCGCTACGGTGTGGCCAACCTGATCATTGCCACGGCCATGTCCGGCGTGTTGCTGTTTCTCATGGGCCTGTTCCGACTGGGGACCTTGATCCGCTTCATCCCGGTGGCCGTGGTCATTGGCTTTACCAACGGTATTGCTGTGCTGATCATGCTCTCGCAGGTCAAGGACTTTCTGGGCCTGGACATTGCGCACATGCCTGCCGACTTCTTTGGCATCCTGAACGCCCTTTGGCAACACTTGGACAGCTTCAACTTTGCGGCGGTGCTGGTGGCTTTGGGGTCGCTTTCTCTGGTGGTGGGCTGGGTGCGTGTGGGGCGCCGTCTGGACGGCACGCCCTACGCCTGGCTGGCCAGTGTGCCCGGCTCCATCATTGCGCTGGTGTTTGCCACCCTCGCCACATGGAGTCTATCGCTGCCGGTCGAGACGATTGGCTCCCGCTTTGGCAGCATTCCCTCGGGCTTACCAGCCCTTCAGTGGCCGGAGTTCTCCTGGGAAACAGCACGCTTTTTGATCATGCCCACCTTCACCCTGGCTTTGCTGGGAGCGATTGAATCTCTGCTGTGCGCTCGCGTGGCCGATGGCCTGATCGACGATCGCCACAACTCCAACCAGGAACTCATGGCCCAGGGCGTGGCCAACTTTGTGACTCCGTTCTTTGGCGGCATGCCCGCCACCGGCACCATTGCCCGCACGATCACCAACATCAAGAGCGGCGCCACCTCGCCCATCTCGGGCATGGTGCATGCAGCCACACTGCTGGCCATCCTGGTGGTGGCTGCGCCTTTGGCTGCCAATGTGCCTTTAGCCGCGTTGTCAGCAATCTTGCTCTTTGTGGCCTGGAACATGGGCGAGTGGCGCGAATTCGTGCACCTGCGCCAGTTCCGCCTGCCTTATCGCATCACGCTGCTGGCAGTGTTTTTCCTCACTGTAGTGTTTGATTTGACCGTCGCGGTCGAGGCTGGCCTGGTCGCAGCCTGCCTGACCTTTATTTACCGCATCTCCAGCCTGAGCCGCAGCGAAGAAGTCCCCTTGCAGGACTATCCCGAACTGGCCAACCAGCCACAGCAAGTCCAGGCCTGGCGCCTGTATGGAGCACTGTTCTTTGGCGCCGTCAAGCTGATCGAAGCCATTGAAGACAACATGCATTCCCGCGTGCTGGTTCTGGACCTGAAAAACGTGATTTACGTCGACTCCAGCGGGGCTGACGCCCTGGTCAACCTGATCCACACCTGCAAGAAAAAAGATGTGGAACTGATTGTGTGCGGCCTGATGCACCAGCCCATGGACATTGCCCAGCGCAGCGGTTTGCTGCAACTGGTGCAGCAACAGCTTGAACCCGACCTGGCGGCAGGCATGGCCCGCGCCATCTCGTTTGGCCGTCAGCTTCAGCCCGGCGTCGCCCAGTAAAATCCGGGCTTATTGGAATTGCTGACAAAAGTGACCTCATGAACTTCTTCCGCCGCCCCGACTACCAGTCCGACACCACCCAATTCATCAACCAGCTCAAAACCAGCCGTCCGGAACTGAGCAGCCAGCAACGAGAAGGCCGCGCCCTGTTGTGGGACAAGCAGGTGGACCTGCAGGCCCAAAAAGACCACCGTGCTGCCCGCGTGCCCCAAAAGCCTTACGTCTACCAGACGCTGGCCTGAACCCGCTTTTGGCCATCGCCAAGACAGTCTTTGCCCGATGAGTGCACAGCAAGACTCCCTGGACCTTTCGGCATCTCCCGATGCTGCAGCCATTGCCCCTGACGTTGTGGACAACGTGGCGGTGGCGCGTCTGTATGGCGAGCCCCTGTTTGCGCTGCCCACAGACCTGTACATCCCGCCAGATGCGCTGGAAGTGTTTCTGGAAGCCTTTGAGGGCCCGCTGGACTTGCTGCTCTACCTGATCCGCAAGCAAAACTTCAACATCCTCGACATTCCCATGGCCGGCGTGACACGCCAGTACCTGAGCTATGTGGACGAAATCCGCTCACGCAACCTGGAACTCGCTGCCGAGTACCTGCTGATGGCGGCGATGCTCATCGAGATCAAGTCGCGCATGCTGCTGCCGCCCAAAAAGACACCCGAGGGCGAGGAGGCCGAAGACCCCCGTGCCGAACTGGTGCGCCGCCTGCTCGAATATGAGCAAATGAAACTGGCTTCTGCGCAGCTGAGCGAGTTGCCCCAGTACGGTCGAGACTTTCTCAAGGCGCAGGTTTACATCGAACAAAGCCTGCAACCGCGCTTTCCGGACGTCAGCATGGACGAGCTGCAGGCGGCCTGGCGCGACATACTCAAACGCGCGCAACTGGTACAGCACCACAAGATCAGCCGCGAAGAGCTCAGCGTGCGCGAGCACATGAGCCATGTGCTCAAAATGCTGCAAGGGCGCCGCTTCATTGAGTTCGAGCACCTGTTCGATCCCAGCCGCGGTGTGCCAGTCATGGTGGTGACTTTCATCGCCATGCTCGAGCTGGCCAAGGAAACCCTGATCGAGATCACCCAGGCCGAGGCCTTTGCCCCGATTTACGTGCGTTTGGCTTACACGCCCAACTGAGCCCTGCACCCCGCTACACTCGGGTGCATCGTCTTACACCAGTCCTCACGCAGCCATGACTTCCAACAGCTCTGTCCGCGAAACCACCGTCACTCCTTACGGCACCCTGCCCCCCGCATCGCCTGTGGCGGCGCGCAAGCCCATCAGCCTGCCGCGCCTGCAGGAGATGCGCCAGCGTGGCGAGAAAATCACCATGCTCACTGCCTACGACGCCACGTTTGCCGCCGTGGCCGACGCCGCAGGTGTGGAGTGCATTTTGGTGGGTGACTCGCTGGGCATGGTGTGCCAGGGCCTGTCGAGCACGGCTGGCGTCACGCTGGAGACCATGCGCTACCACACGGAGAGTGTGGTGCGTGGTCTGCGTCGCGTACAAGGCACCGCATGGGTGATTGGCGACCTGCCTTTTGGCAGCTACCAGGAGTCCCGCGAGCAGGCCCTGCGCAGCGCGACTGTGCTCATGCAAGCGGGCGCACACATGGTCAAGCTCGAAGGTGGCGGCTGGACCACGGAGACCGTGCGCTTTTTGGTGGAACGCGGCATTCCCGTCTGCGCCCATCTGGGTCTGACCCCCCAGACCGTGCACGCTCTGGGGGGCTACCGGGTCCAGGGGCGCGACGACGCTGGCGCCGCCCAGCTGCGCGCGGACGCTCTGGCCCTGCAAGACGCTGGCGCCACCATGCTGGTGCTGGAGATGGTGCCTGAGCCCTTGTCCACCGCCCTCACGCAAGAGCTCCCACGCTGCCACACCATTGGCATTGGTGCGGGCAATGGCACAGCCGGTCAGGTGCTGGTCATGCACGACATGCTGGGCATCAACCTGGGAAAGAACCCCAAGTTTGTGCACAACTTCATGCAGGGCGCCGACAGCGTCCAGCACGCCATGAGCAACTATGTGGCCGCCGTGAAAAACGGCAGCTTTCCCGACAACAAGCTGCACGCCTGGTGATGGCTGGCCCTTGCGTATGAAAATCGTTCACTCCATCGAAGCTTTGCGACAGGAGCTTTCCAGCGCGCAAAGTCCCTCGTTTGTACCCACCATGGGCAATCTGCACGAAGGACACCTGGCCCTGGTGCGCCAGGCCAAGCCCTTGGGGGACTGCATGGTGGCCAGCATTTTTGTCAACCGCCTGCAGTTCCTGCCGCACGAAGACTTTGACAGCTACCCCCGCACCCTGCAAGACGACTGCGCCAAGCTCGAAGCGGCCGGTTGTAATCTGGTCTTTGCCCCCAAGGAAAGCGATCTCTACCCGCAACCTCAAACCGTCAAGGTTCACCCTGACGCCAGTCTGGGAGACATTCTCGAAGGACACTTTCGCCCAGGTTTCTTCACCGGCGTGTCCACCGTGGTCATGAAGCTGTTCATGAGCGTGTTTGCAGGCAAGGCCCACGGCGCTGCGGTTTTTGGCAAAAAAGACTATCAGCAACTCATGGTCATTCGCCAACTGGTCAAACAGTTCGCTTTGCCGATTGACATCCACGGCGGCGAGATCATCCGTGCTGAAGATGGCCTGGCCCTGAGTTCACGCAACAGCTACCTGTCCGCGCAAGAGCGCCAAAAAGCCCTGGAACTGCACCTGGCCCTGCGCGATCTGGGCCGCCAGGCGCACGCCAGTGCGCATGCATTGGCCGAGCACCTTCCTGGCCTGGAAGCGCAAGCCATGCAAGACCTGCAAGCACGTGGCTGGCAACCCGACTATTTGACGGTGCGTCGTCGCGAGGACCTGCAACCGCCGCAAGCCGGCGACGCCCTGGTCGTGCTGGGCGCTGCCCGCCTGGGCAAGACGCGTCTGATCGACAATCTGGAAATCTGAGCCCGCTAGGATCGTGAAGGGCCGTTTAAAGGCCTTCGCCCCTGGGGTCGCGCCCCATCAGCACCTGAACAGCCTGACGGGCTTGCAAACGGCCGTCCAGCAACTCGACCACCGCCTGAGAAATCGGCATGTCCACGCCCAAGCTCTGCGCCCGAGTCACCACCGTGCGGGCGCTGTAGACCCCTTCAGCCACATGCCCCAGAGACTGCACAGCTTGCTGCAGGCTCAAGCCCTGCGCCAGCAAACCACCCACCTTGCGGTTGCGGCTCAAATCACCGGTGGCGGTCAACACCAGGTCGCCCAGACCGGACAGCCCCATGAAGGTTTCCGCACGCGCGCCCAAAGCCACGCCCAGACGTGTCATCTCGGCCAAGCCTCGGGTCACCAGTGCGGCCCGGGCATTCAAGCCCAGCCCCAGGCCATCACACAGCCCGGTGGCAATGGCAAGCACGTTTTTGACAGCGCCCCCGACCTCGACGCCCACGATGTCGTCGTTGGCGTACACGCGCAAATGGTGTCCATGAAATACTCTGACCAGCGCATCGCGCACCTGCGCATGCTCACTTGCAGCCACAAGAGCTGTCGGCAGGTCTTGCGCCACCTCCTGGGCAAAACTGGGGCCGCTCAAGGCTCCTGCCAGAAGGTCAGGTGCGACCTGTGCCTGGACTTCGTGAGGCATGAGTCCTGTCGTCGCCTCAAAGCCTTTGCACAACCAGGCCACAGGGGCCAAGGTGCCGCGCAAGGCTTGTAGGGCTTCACGCAAACCGGACATGGGCGTTGCAAGCACCCAAAGGTCTTCTGGCGTGGACAGAGCAACCCGCTCGCCCAAAGGACCGCTGATGGCCTTCAGCCCTTGCGGCCAAGGCAAGCCCGGCAAATACCGGGCGTTTTCGCGAGCAGCATTCATGGCCTGCGCTTGCGTCGCATCGCGGGCATGCAAACACACCTCGGCCTGTGGCGCATTGCGCGCCGCAGCCATGGCCAGTGCCGTGCCCCAGGCACCAGCGCCAATGAAGGTGATGCGCGGGCTCACGGCTTTAAAGGGGAGTTACTGAGCTGTCGCGCCCGCTTGCTGGGCTTGCTGCTGCTCGTACATGGCCTGGAAGTTGATCTCTGCCAGGTGCACAGGCGGGAAGCCAGCGCGGGTAATCAGGTCAGCCATACTGGCACGCAGATAGGGGTACACGATCTGAGGGCAGGCGATGCCCATGATCGGACCCATCTGATCTTCGGGCAGGTTACGGATCTCGAAGATACCGCCTTGCTTGCACTCGGCCAAAAAGACGGTCTTGTCGGCGATCTTGGTGTGCACCGTGGCAGACACACACACTTCGTACACACCCTCAGCCGCCAGTGCGGACTCCACGCCCAACTGAATGTCAACAGAGGGCTGCTCTTGCTGCAACAAGATGGCGGGTGAGTTGGGCTGTTCCAGCGAGGCTTCCTTCAGGTAAACACGTTGGATCTGGAAAACGGGGTTGGTGTCTGCGACAGCGTCAGTCATGAAAGAAGTCTCGTGAAATAGATAAAAAAGTGATTATGCCGACTGCAGAAGAGGCAACAGCCCGCCTTGGGCATCGAGGGCCATCAAATCGTCACAGCCACCCACGTGAGTTTGACCAATGAAGATTTGCGGAACGGTGCGACGACCGGTGATTTCCATCATATGGGCACGCAATTCGGGTGCCGTGTCCACACGGATTTCCTCGATCTGCTCCACACCTCGGGCCTTGAGAATTTGCTTGGCGCGTACGCAATAGGGGCATACGGCGGTGGTGTACATCTTGACGGCTTGCATGGTGTCTCTCCTGCTGAGGTTTACGCTTTTTCAACCGGCAATTGCGCATCACGCCAGGCGCGCAGACCGCCGCTGAGCGCTTGAGCATTGTCATAACCCAGCTTTTGCGCAATGGAAACGGCTCTCGCGGCGCGGGCGCCGACCTGGCACACCAGAATCACAGGCGTGGCCTTGTTCTTGACAGCAGCTTCGAGTTGTTGCTCCAGACGACCCAAGGGAATGTTGCGTGCACCGGCCACATGCCCTGCAGCGTATTCCGCAGGCTCGCACACATCGATGACCACTGCCTTGTCACGGTTGATCATCTGCACCGCCAGCGCCGCATTGAGACCACTGCCTCCCTTGCGCATCACAGGCAAAAACAAAGCCACGGCGGAAGCGATCGCGACAGCGATCAACATCCAGTTGTCCATCAAGAATTTCACAAGAGTTTCCTTTTTGAGCGAAAAATCCGGCCCATCACAGGGCTGGTGCCCCTGCATTCTAAAATGCGCAGTCTATTCCTTTTATCCAAACGCTTTTAGCTGGACCGATCATGTACAAACTCGTCCTCATTCGCCACGGCGAATCTACCTGGAACCTGGAAAACCGCTTCACCGGCTGGACCGATGTCGACCTCACGCCCGTGGGCGTCCAGCAAGCCATGTCTGCAGGCCAGCTGCTCAAGGCCGAAGGCTGGGACTTTGATATCTGCTTTACCTCCGTACTCAAGCGCGCCATCCGCACCTTGTGGCTGACACTGGATGAAATGGATCGCACCTGGCTACCCGTGGTCAAGGACTACCGCTTGAACGAGCGCCATTACGGCGGCCTGCAGGGCCTGAACAAGGCCGACATGGCCAAGCAGTACGGTGACGAGCAGGTGCTGGTCTGGCGTCGCAGCTACGACACTCCGCCGCCAGCACTGGAAGCCACCGACCCCCGTTGCGAGCGCAGCGACCGCCGCTACCCGAATGCCGACGTGGTACCGCTGACCGAGTGCCTGAAAGACACCGTGGCCCGCGTGCTGCCGGTCTGGAACGACAGCATTGCGCCCACCATCAAGAGTGGCAAGCGCGTACTGATCGCGGCCCACGGCAACTCGATCCGCGCCCTGATCAAATACCTGGACGGCATCTCCGACCAGGACATTGTGGGCCTGAACATCCCCAACGGGATTCCGCTGGTGTATGAGCTCGATGAAAACCTCAAACCGATTCGCCACTACTATCTGGGCGATGCTGAAGCTGCCGCCAAAGCTGCAGCAGCCGTAGCCAGCCAAGGCAAGGCCTGACAAGGTTATTAGGCCTCTCGCCACTCAGGTGTATATTGACTTGGGTACATCGGGCTCGGGCCCGGACGATAGAGACTAGGGACTATGGGACAAAAACTGAAAATTGCCGGCTGGATGAGCGTTGGCGCCCTGACCGGGGCGCTCATGACTTTCTCCTTGCAAACCGTGGCGCGCAGCAACATGGTGCCGCTGCCTTTGGAAGAATTGCAGCAGCTGGCCGCGGTTTTCAGCATCGTCAAGTCCGACTATGTCGAACCTGTGGACGAGAAAAAACTCATCACCGACGCCATCTCGGGCATGGTCTCCAGTCTGGACCCGCACTCCCAATACTTTGACAAGAAGACCTTCAAGGAATTTTCCGAAGGCACTTCTGGCAAGTTTGTGGGCGTGGGCATTGAAATCACCCAGGAAGATGGGCTGGTCAAGGTGGTCTCGCCCATCGAAGGCTCTCCGGCCTTCCGTGCCGGCCTCAAGACCAACGACCTGATCACCAAGGTCGATGACACCGCCGTCAAAGGCTTGTCGCTGAACGAAGCGGTCAAGCGCATGCGCGGCGAACCCAACACCAAGGTGGTGCTGACCCTCTACCGCAAGGACGAGAACCGGACCTTCAGCGTCACCATCGTGCGCGAAGAGATCAAGACGCAGTCGGTCAAGGCCAAACTGATCGAGCCCGGCTACGGCTGGGTACGCGTATCGCAATTCCAGGAGCGAACGGTCGAGGACTTTTCCCGCAAGGTCCAGGACCTCTACAAGGAGGGCCCGCTCAAAGGCCTGGTGCTGGACCTGCGCAATGACCCAGGTGGCTTGCTCGACGCTGCCGTAGCCTTGTCTGCTGCCTTCCTGCCGGACAATGCGATCGTGGTCTCGACGAACGGCCAGCTCGAAGACAGCAAGTTCACCTACCGTGCCGACCCCAAATTCTGGCGCCGCCACTTGGGCAACGACCCCATTGCATCACTGACCCAGGCCACGCAGGGTGAGCTGAAAAAAGTCAAGCTCGTGGTGCTGGTCAACGAAGGTTCGGCCTCGGCCAGCGAAATCGTGGCCGGAGCTTTGCAAGACCATCAACGCGCCACGGTGATGGGTAATCAGACTTTTGGCAAAGGCTCTGTCCAGACTGTGCGCCCCTTGGGCCCGGACACTGCGGTCAAGATCACCACAGCCCGTTACTACACCCCAAAAGGTCGCAGCATTCAGGCCAAGGGGATCGTGCCTGACGTCATGGTGGACGAGACTGAAAACGGCAACCTGTACGCCGCGCTCTACACACGCGAGGCTGACCTCGAAGGTCACCTGAGCAACGGCAAGGAAAAGAAAGACCTCGCCCGCGAAAAAGCCCGGGAAGAAGCCCTCAAAAAGCTGGAAGAGCAGGCCAAGAAGCCCCAGGACATGCCTCGCCTGCCCGAGTTTGGATCTGACAAAGACTTCAGACTGCTGCAGGCCATGCGCCAGCTCAAGGGCGAGACCGTCAAGGTCAGCACCTCGCTGGCCGAGCGCCCCGAAGCCAAGAAAGACTGATCGGGATGGATGACGCGCAGCTGCTGCGCTACTCGCGCCACATTCTGCTCGACGAACTGGGCATTGAAGGCCAGGAGCGGCTGCTCGCCAGCCATGCGCTGATCATTGGCGCTGGCGGCCTGGGCTCTCCTGCGGCGCTGTACCTGGGCAGCGCGGGTGTCGGAAAAATCACCGTGGTGGACCACGACCAGGTGGATGCGACCAATCTACAGCGTCAGATTGCGCACACGCTCGATCGCGTGGGGCACGACAAAGCTGCCTCCATCGCAGCGGCGATTGCCGCCATCAACCCCGATGTGCAAGTGGTTCCAGTCGTGCAGCGCGCCGATACCGACTTGCTTGATGCCTTGTTGCCCACGGTAGATGTCGTGCTGGACTGCTGCGACAACTTCTCCACACGCCAACTCGTCAATGCCGCCTGCGTGCGCCACGCCAAACCCCTGGTCTCGGGCGCGGCTATTCGCATGGACGGCCAGGTCTCGGTCTTTGACAGCCGCCAAAACGAAGCGCCCTGCTACGCCTGCATCTTCCCGCCCGAGCAGGCCCCCGAGGAAGTTCGCTGCGCCACCATGGGCGTGTTCGCGCCCTTGGTCGGCATCATCGGTACGGTGCAAGCTGCTGAAGCGCTCAAGATTGCCAGCGGCATGGGCAGCAGCCTGGCCGGGCGTTTGTTGATGCTCGATGGCCGCGATTTGCGCTGGAGCGACATCCGCATGACCCGCAACCCGCAGTGCCCGGTGTGTGGCTCAACGCACCCAGCCTGAATCTTCAGTTTCTGCATGGCAACTGCCATGGAACCGTCTGAACACGGGCGGTGACATCGCCTGGCCCGACAAAGCAAACAAGCCCAGCTTGGCCTCTTGCGCTTGCCGCTGAGCATGCGCATACGGACCTCTCCCCACCCGAAAACTGTAAGCCCAAGCCCAGCCCTGCCGAACCAGGCGGGCGTTGATGTCCTCTCCATCGCGGTAAACCGTCGCTATCCAACGACCATAGGTATCTTCGCGCCAGACTTTCAACTGCACGGGTTGGCGCAGCACCCACCCGATCAGGACATCCCGCGCTTGCTCTCCCCCGGGCTGACAGGACTCTGGGGCATCGATGCCATCGAGCCTGACCCGTATCGGACTGGGCTGTCCTTGTGGCAAGACGGTGATGGTGTCCCCATCCAGCACCCAGCTGACCCAGCCCTCCCACATCACTGGCTTGGCCAAAGCCATTGCATGACACACCCACAGCAACCCACCCAGACTTGCAGGTCTGGCCATCAGTTTGAATAGCATCCAGGGGACTGAAACTCTCATCTGCCCGATTGTGCCCTGCATCACCTTCGAGCCTGTAGGATACGGGGATGCATCTACGCACACCTCGCCTGCCATTTCTGGAGTGGCCTGCCATTCACAGGCAACAGTTCCAACACGATCTGTTTGCCGGCCTGAGTGTAGGCCTGATGACCATTCCACAAGGCGTGGCTTACGCTGCATTGGCCGGCATGCCAGCGATCACAGGGATTTATGCTTCCTTGCTGCCCGCACTGGCCGCGACCTTGATGGGGGCCTCTGCTCGGCTCTCGGCTGGGCCCACAGCCCTGACCTCCATGCTCGTGACCGCATCCCTGAGTGGCATGGCAGAACCTGGCAGTACAGACTGGATCAACCTGGCGGTGTGGTTGGCCTTGCTGACAGGAGCTCTTCAATTGGTCATGGGCTATGCACGCTTTGGCTGGCTGCTCAATTTGGTCAGCTCCCCTGTTCTGACCGGATTTACACAGGGTGCCGCCCTGTTGATCATCGCCTCGCAAATCCCAGCCTTGCTGGGCATGCCTGACGGCTGGGCAAGCGGTTTCCACCCTGACTCCTGGAACCAGCCTGCCCTGCTGATGGGCGTCGGTACGGTGATCGCCTTGATGCTCAGCAAACGAATCCATCCTACTTTTCCCATGGTGCTACTGGTCATGCTGGCAGGCGCCGGGATTTCGTATCTGGCGGCGCTACCCACCTTGGGAACACCCGTGGTGGGCACACTCCCATCGGGTCTGCCCTCCGTGTTTTTGCCTTCCATGCTCGACTGGACATCATTCAAACAACTGGTCATGCCAGCCCTGGTCATCACACTGGTGAGCTTCATTGAAACAGCATCCAGTGCCAAAGTTGACAATGAAGCACAGGGGCGTCGCTGGGACCAGGATCAGGACCTGATTGGTCAAGGGCTGGCCAAGTTGTTGTCTGGGCTCAGTGGTGCATTTCCCACCAGCACCTCGTTTGGGCGTTCAGCCTTGAATTTGTATGCAGGGGCCCAAACAGGCCGCTCAGCCCTGGTCTCAGTGGTGGTGGTGGTTCTGGCCCTGCTGTTTTTGACGCCAGTGATCGCCTTGGTGCCGAATGCAGTCCTCGCCGGGGTGGTCGTAGCCACGGTACTGAACCTGATCAAGCCCCTGGAGTTTGCACGCCTGATGCGAATCGATCGCATGGAGGGCATGACTGCCGTCATCACTTTTGGCGTGACGCTGATGTCGGCTCCTCGACTGTACTGGGGTATTTTGACGGGAGTGGTACTTGGACTGAGCCATTTCCTGCATGCCCGATTGCACCCTCGCATCATCGAAGTGGGCCTACACCCCGACGGCTCGCTGCGGGACCGTCACCTCTGGAAACTACCTCCGCTGGCGCAAAAATTGTATGCCTTGCGCATGGATGCCGAACTGGACTTCGCTGCTGCGCAAAGTCTGGAGCGCGCCATTGGCGACCATTTGACTCAGCACCCGGATGTGCGACATGTGTGTTTGTTTGCTCAGCCCATCAACCGCATTGATGCCACCGGTGTGCAAGCGTTTGCACAACTGCAGAGACACCTGCGCAAACGTGATGTGATGCTGCACATCAGCGGCATCAAGTTGCCCGTGGAAAAAGCACTGCACAGGGCAGGTCTGCTTCAGACCAACGATAGCCATTTGCGGCTTTACCGCACCGATGCAGAAACCCTGCAAGCGCTGCGGCAGTTGGAGCCCGCACAGGCCGACAAAATCGCGCCGCCCCACTGATCAGGACGGAATCTCGGCCTCCACCAACAAAGCCAGAAGCTGCAAAGACTCTTGCCACCCCAGGCAACAAGCTTCGCCAGGAATCACGTCAGGGATGCCCGCTTGCTCAATATTCACCTCAGTGCCCACCTGGGTAGACTTGAAGGTGATGGTGGTCACCATCTCGCCAGGCAGATTTTCATCATCAAACCGATCTGTGTGACGAATACGTTTACCTGGATCCAGCTCCAGATACGTACCCCCAAAACTGTGTGACTGACCGCTGGAAAGGTTGGTAAACGACATGCGATAGCCACCGCCTACACGCGCATCCATTGCATGCACACGTCCGGTAAACCCATGCGGCGGCAGCCACTTTGCCATCGCATCCGGATCGATGAAAGCCTGATAAATCCGCTGCGCTGGCGCGCGCAAGACACGTTGAAATCTGACGGTATGAGGCATAAAAACTCCTGCAACTCCAGGACCAGGTTACGCAGCCAGCGTCTTCTCAAACTCGGTCAGGCGCTTGTGAATGGAACGCAACTCGGTGATATCCGTCCATCGGTCAATCAGGTACGAGAAGGCGTCGTTGACTTTGCCAAATGCATTGCCCACCTGTTGAATCACCCCCAGCGTGATCACTCCCGCAAACAAGGAGGGCCCCATGATCAGGTAGGGGAAGATGATCATGGTCTGTCCGTACAAATTGCTCCACAGGTTGAAGTAGGCGTAGTGGTTGAACAAACGAAAATTGTTGAACCGCACGCCCATGAACAGCTCCATGGTACCTGCCAGGGTCATGCGGCCACGGTCATCCTCGGCATAAACCAGTTCCTTGCGCAAGGCCGCTTCGGTTCTCTGGTTGTTGTATTCCAGGCCCGGCAGGCGAATACCCACAAACCATGACAGTACCGTACCGCCCAAGGCCGTGGTCAAGGCCACCCAGAACAGCGAGCCTTCAAACTTGAGCCATTCAATGGCAATGCCTTTGGACAAGCCCCACAAAATCGGAATGAAGGAGGCCAGCGTGAGCACCGCCCGCACAAAACCCAAGCCCAGGTTTTCGGTCTGGCGGGCAAAGCGCATGCAGTCTTCCTGAATCCGCTGCGAAGCACCCTCCACCGTTTCAGCTGTACGCTGCCAGCGCGGCAAATACGCCTCCGTCATGGCCTGACGCCAACGAAACGCGTAGTGCGAAGCTAGGTAAGTCTCAAAACTACGCAGCAACATGTAGGGAAAGGCAATCCAGGCGAACTGCTGCATGAAGCCCCAGAATTTATCGAGCCCACCAGCCTGCTCCGGCTTTTGCAGCAAATCGTAAAACTGTCCATACCAGGCATTGAGCTTGACGGTTTGTTGCACGGTGATGAACACGATGGCCATCAAGACCGCCAACCCACCCCAGGCCCACAAGGCCCAGCGGCGGTCAAGAAAAAACGTACGAAACATGCGCCACCTTGAAAAAGGAATCAGGGTCGAAGGTTACACCGAGTTCGCCCTGAGCTCAGAAAGGCGCATTGAATCCGTAGGTTTTTTGAGCGGCTGAGACGTGCACGCTCATGCACGTCTGCGAACAAGGGGCTGTCGAATGAATTCATTGCGACACGGCCAGGTTATAAACAAAAAACGATTCGTCTCGCTTCCACCCGGCGGCTTCGTAGAGCGACTGGGCAGTGGCGTTGCTGGTGGCGGTGGACAAGGTCAGGCGAACGGCCCCCACCGTGCGTGCGTATTCGGTCGCCGCAGCCATGAGACGCGCACCAACTCCCATGCGCCGGGCCGAAGCGCAAACAAACAAATCGTTGAGCACAAACACCCGCGCCATCGACACCGAAGAAAAACTGGGGTAGAGCTGCATAAACCCCACAGGCGTCTCCCCTTGGTACGCCAAAAACGCCACGGACTCGCCATGATTGAAACGCTCCAACAAAAACGCACGGGCTGCGGCCACATCGCTGTCACGGCCATAGAACTGACGGTAGCCGTCAAACAGCGGGGCTAGGGCGTCGAGGTCAGAAAGTGTGGCTTGTCGAGCAGTGATGGGGATCATGGTGTCTTTCGGTGGTCATTGAGGATGGATTGACGATACCCATGCTTAGGAACCAGAGGGCGCAGCGTCCGAAAACCACTCGACATGCTGATCGCCGTGGCGCCCCAGGTACAGCACGCGTTGCCCCTGAAGAAAAACCTCATACGACTGCACACCCGCTTGCATGGCTCGGGCGCAAAAATCCCTGAACTTCTGGCCTTGCGTCTGACTGGTATGGATGGCTGCGCGCAGGTCCGCCATATAAAAAGTGTTGCCCACGGGCGGCAAGCCCTCGAACTGCAGCGGCGCGCTGACCGTACCACCGGTAGCACCATAGAACGTGAACTGGCACGTTCTGTAATCCACCCGGTAGGACTCAACACCCTCTTGCATCAAGCGCCCAAGAATCTCTGGGAAAGGAAGGGTTCCGTCAAGGGTGGACTGAGCAAGTTGTGTGATGGCAGTGGCGTTCATGTGAGCAGCGTCTGGTATGCATCGGCAATATGAGATTGTGACGTTGAACATTTGAATTCAATGGATATTCCATGCAAACGAATATACTGTACATATATACAGTTATTAATTCATGCTCCGCTCCCTCTTCATCGACTTCAACAGCTACTTCGCCTCGGTCGAGCAACAGCTCGACCCAGCCCTGCGCGGGCGACCAGTGGGGGTGGTTCCGGTCATGGCGGACTCGTCGTGCTGCATCGCGGCCAGCGTGGAGGCCAAGACCTTTGGCGTGAAAACCGGTACCGGCGTGGCCGAGGCGCGGCGGCGATGCCCGGGCATCGTGTTGATCCTGGCGGACCACGCCAAATACGTGCAGGTGCACAAACAGGCGGTAGCCGTGGTGGACCGGCTGGCGCCAGTGCGGCAGGTAGTGAGCATTGACGAGATGGAATGCGAGCTGACCGGGCGCTGGCGCGAGCGCGAGCGTGCCGTTCGGCTGGCGCAGCAGGTCAAGGCCGCGCTGCTGGACGAGCTGGGCGAATGCATGCGCACCTCGGTGGGCATTGCGCCCAACACGCTGCTGGCCAAGCTGGCGAGTGACATGCACAAGCCCGATGGCCTGACGGTGATCGAGCTGGCCGAGATTCCGCAGCGTTTGTATGGTCTGCCGGTGTCCGCCATCAACGGCATTGGGCCGCGTATGGTGCGGCGGCTGGCCAGCTGCGGCATCACCAGCATGCAGCAGCTGTACGCCGCGCCACGCAATCTGCTGGTCACGGCCTGGGGCGGTGTGGCCGGGTCGGACATGTACGACAAGCTGCGCGGGCAGTGGTACGGGCCACGCGCCACCACAGCGCGCTCGCTCGGGCATTCGCATGTGTTGCCGCCGGACATGCGTCACCCCAAAGGTGCGCTGGCGGTGCTCAACCGGCTCGTGCAAAAAGCGGCCATGCGGCTGCGCCAGCAGGGCTTTTATGCCAGCAGCATGAGCGTGCAGGTTCGCTGCGAGCACCGTTACGCCCGTGAAAGTGGTGGCGAACGCTGGGCGCAAGTGGGCGAGACGCAGGACACAACGTTTTTGCTGAGCACTTTGCAGGACTTGTGGGGCAGCGGCCTGCACCAACTGCAGCGGCCAGTGTCAGTGGGGGTGCAGATGCACGGGCTGGTGCCCGCCGCGCAGCACACCTCCGATTTATTTGATACGTTAGACGCGTCCGACCCGACGTCCACAACATCACCCCCGCGCGACCGCGACCGTTTGCTGGCGGCAGTGGATGCGCTCAACCGCAAGCACGGCAAGAACTCAGTGATGTTTGCCAGCGCACACGCCGGACGCGACCACGCGCCCATGCGCATCGCGTTCAACCGGATTCCTGATCTGGATTCGGAGCGCTGAGCGGCCGAGGTCTCAGGCGGTGACGATCCAGCCTTCAAGTGGATCGCATTCGGGCAGGCCGTAGCGCGGGTGCCCGGCCGCATGCTGCCCCGCTGCCCAAGCCGCCTGCATCAGGCACAGCGTGGCGTCGAGTGCGTCGCCGCTGGCATCGTTGGCCAGGCGGTTCAACAAGGCGTGGCTGGCCACCAGGCGCAGGCCCAGACGGGTCTGGCCACGCTCCAGTGCACTGAGCAGCTCGCGCCGCGCCAGCAGGCGCTCGGGCGTCTGTTTGGCTTTGTCGTCGCTTTTGTAGGAGGTATTGCCCAGCACCTCGCGCGCGAGCATGCCAGGATAGGCTTCCAGCGCCACGCGGTTGCGATCACCGTCGCACAGGCCGGGCAGATGAACGCCAGCTGCGCGCAACAGGGGCACGCCCGCATGCATCATGTAAGCCACAGGCGGATTGACCCATTTCATGGACGGACTGGAGCCTGCGGGCAGATCAGTGGCGCGGTGGGCAAACTTACCACCTACGGGGCGGGCACTGCAGAAGGCGGCAAACTGTTCGCGGATGTCGGCCCGGCTGAGCGCCGCATAGTGATCCATGCAGGCAGCCCAGTCGGTGGGCCAGCCTAGCGTTTGGAGCAGTTCGCGCGGCAGACCGAAAGGCAGATCAAAACCACCTATCCACTCACCGGGCTGCACCAGCCAGTTTCCAAAGGCCTGCAACGACTCAAAGGTGTGCAGGGTTTGCAGCTCCACGCGTCCCTGCCGCACTTGCCCCAACGCCAGCACGATGGGCTTGCGCTTGGTAGGACTACTAGAGAAGTCGCAGCCGATCAGCTGCATAGTACTCAGGCGCGACCGATGATGCTGGCCGTGGCCATCAGCTCTTCAAGCAAGGCCAGCGAGACCTTGCCCGAGACGCTGTAGGGGTCGAGCTCGGCGCGCTCGGCGTATTTGAGCAGGATGTTGGTGTTCACGCGCGAGGTGTCGACCTGGCCCATGGTCCAGCCGCCAAAGCGGCGCTCGGTGATTTCTTCGTAGTGCAAAAGCACCACGTCCTTGTGACGCGCATCCTTCTGGATATGGCCATACAGCTCGCTGACCGCATTGCGGCCGCCTTCAATGGCCTGCAGAAAAATGCCACCGCCGTAGCACAGGATGCCGGTGATCCCGCTGGTCGGGTTGAACTGGCGCGATTGCGTCAGGATGGCGTTGATGGTTTCAGGGCGCGGATCTACGGCGCGGCTGGCGTAAAGCAAACGAACGAGCATATTGTTTAGCTCCGTGCAGGAATAAGCGAAAGGAATTCACGGCGCAGGTTGGCGTCCTTGAGGAAGACGCCGCGCATGACCGAGTTGATCATCTTGCTGTCCATGTCCTTGACGCCGCGCCAGGCCATGCAGTAATGGCTGGCTTCCATGACGATGGCCAAACCGTCGGGCTGGGTCTTGCGCTGGATCAGGTCGGCCAGCTGAATCACGGCCTCTTCCTGGATTTGCGGACGGCCCATGATCCATTCGGCCAGACGTGCGTACTTGGACAGGCCGATCACATTGGTGTGTTCATTGGGCATGACACCAATCCAGATGCGGCCAATCACCGGGCAGAAATGGTGACTGCAGGCGCTGCGCACCGTGATCGGCCCCACGATCATCAATTCATTGAGGTGCTCAGCGTTGGGAAACTCGGTGATTTCGGGCCCTGGGACATAGCGCCCACGAAACACTTCGTTGACATACATCTTGGCAACGCGGCGGGCGGTATCGCCGGTGTTGTGGTCGTTGACGGTATCAATCACCAAACTGTCGAGCACGCCCTCCATCTTGCCCGTGACTTCGTCGAGGAGTTTTTCCAGCTCGCCGGGCTCGATGAACTCGGCAATGTTGTCGTTGGCGTTAAAACGCTTGCGGGCGGCCTGAATGCGTTCGCGAATTTTGATCGACACAGGCACGCCCTCGTCTTGCTCGGACGAGGTGGACAAAGAGTTCATAGCGTCTTGGGCTTTCATCAACATGGGAACATGGTACCAGCGAACTCAAACACGTTGAAATTGAAGGCTCAATAACGATTCCCCGTCAGAAAAAGGGCCAGACGCATCAACCCAAAAGCCAAGGCATCACGCAGCCGCTGTGTCCAGCCAAGATGCATCAAGCCCTGCTGCATCACGGGCTGGCTGTCATGTGTCATGGCTGCCTGCAGCCTTGCATGCAGTTGCTGCGCAAAATGGGCATCCCGCACCAGGACGTTGGCTTCACGGGCCAGCAGCAAGCTCAGGGGATCCAGATTGGATGAGCCCACCGTAGCCCAGCTGCGTTCATGTCCGGCATCAACCACCGCCACTTTGGCGTGCAAAAAACTGGTCTTGTACTCATAAATTTCCACACCAGCAGCCAGCAGTACACGGTACACCGGCCGGGTGGCGTGGTATTGCATGAAATACTCATAGCGGCCTTGCAGCAGCACGCGAACACGAACGCCCCGCCGTGCGGCCATGATCAGGGCTTGCCGCAAACGCCTGCCCGGCAAAAAGTAAGCGTTGGCCAACACAATGTCGTGGCGCGCTTCGCCGATGGCCTTGAGGTAAGCACGCTCGATGCTGGCACGATAACGCACATTGTCTCGCCACAGAACAGAGGCACGCACCCCATCGGTTTGTGGATCACGATGCGTGCGCACAGCATTCCACTGCGCCTTGGCTCCCGAACGCAGACTCTTGAACGCCTGGGGCAAATTGCGTTCACGCACATCGGCCACCAGCTGCATACGCCACCACAACTGGAGCATCATGTCATGCACAGACTCCACCAAGGGACCACGCACCTGCACCGCAAAATCCAGACGCGGATTGGACAAAGCTCCATGCCGGGGGTCGAGCCAGTCGTCGAGCACATTGATGCCCCCACAAAAGGCCACCTCGCCATCGACCACACACAGCTTGCGATGCAGGCGTCGCCAGCGCGATGGAATCAGCAAGCCCCAAGGCCCCAGCGGCATGTAAACACGCCACTGCACACCGGACTGCTCCAGCCGATCACGCCATGACGATGAGCAATTGGGAGTCCCCACGCCATCCACGACCACCCGCACGGTGACACCGCGCTGCGCGGTGCGCACCAAAGCCTCCAGGAGCGATTGTGCAATACCCTCGAAATCAAAAATATAGGTTTCCAGATGCACGCTGCTGCGGGCTTGGTCCAAAGCCTGCACCATCGCGGGAATCAAGGCGCGCGCGCCTTCGTGCAGCACGAGCTGATGTCCCTTCATCCAGCTGGTGCGCGAACTCATGCGCACCACTCCCAGTGCAAGTCCGCGACCAAGGGCAAATGGTCGGACATTTGCCGCCAAATGGCCCCATGGGGCGTCCATTGCTTCAGGGGCTTCACACCCCGTGCATACACCTGATCAAGCTGGGCCAAGGGCATCCTCGCCGGGTAAGTCCTGACTGGTGCCCCGTCTGAATTAAGAAAGGCTGCCAAAGACAAGGCTCGCGTACTGCGCAGGCCCCAGTCATTGAAATCCCCCGCCATGATCACCTGTTCATGCGCAGGCACTTCGCGCTCGACATAGCGCAGGATTTGACTGATCTGGCGCTGTCGGCTGGCAGGCACAAGCCCAAGATGGACCACCAGCACATGTACACACCTGCGCTCAATCTGAACTTGCACATGCAACAGCCCCCGTTGCTCGAAGCGGTGATCCGAAATGTCCTCATGCCTGACCGCCAGCACGGGCCAGCGCGAGAGCAAGGCATTGCCGTGCTCGCCATGGCGCGTGATGGCGTTGGTTCGGTAGACCGCCTCATACCCCAAAGGCGCAAGAAACTCGTCTTGGGACAGGCTGGGCCAGCGCGCAAAACGTCTGGCCTCGCGGTGATTGAAGCGGCGCACTTCCTGCAGGCAAACCAAGTCAGCGTCCAGCTGCTCAATGGCATGACCGATATTGTGAATTTCAAGGCGCTTGCCTGGCCCCAGACCTTGCACCCCTTTGTGAATGTTCCAAGTGGCCACACGCAGACCGCTATGTACAGGTGGATGCATTATGTGCAGCCTCGGCGCAGGGCGGCGCAGCTCACCATCCAGACGGATTGCGACATTTTGCAAGGACTCACGTGGACAGCCATGTCTTCATTCTAAGAGCGGCTGTTAGCATGCATGCCATGTTCAAGCAGCAAATCAATGCCACCGATGCACTTGCCGTTTTTTCCTGGCAAGGACTGCAGATTCTGCCGGGCCTCAACGCTGTCACGGGCGATGAAGGCAGTGGAAAGACCCGACTTTTGCGTGAGCTCAGCGAGTCCTGCAGCGACGCACTCTGGCTGGACTTGCGCTTGCCAGAACACGACAAGCACACGCCTGAGCAAGTGTGGGCGCAGCTGCAGGCACGCTGCCCGCTGTGGCGCACGGATCTCCAGATCGAACTCGCACAAGCCTTACAGCTCCAGGGGCATCTGGGCAAACAACTTTTCATGCTCTCGGCGGGCAGCCGCCGCAAGGTGGCCCTAGTGGCTCTGCTGTCCAGTGGTGTAACCGTGACGTGCGTGGATCAGCCGTATGCAGCGCTTGACCTTGCCTCGGCACGGGTCATCCGCGAGTTTCTGGAAGACATGGCCGAACACCCATCGAGGGGATGGGTTGTGGCCGACTATGAAGCCGATCCTGAACTGCCCTGGTCCAGCGTGATCGCCCTGTCCTGAGCACAAAATCAAACGCCACCCGAGGGTGGCGTTTGGCAAGGTACAAGACCAATCAGGCCGCTTTGGCGGCGTCCGGATTGCGCAGACGAATGTGCAACTCGCGCAGCTGCTTCTCGTCCACCGGGCTCGGTGCCTGCGTGAGCAGACACTGGGCACGCTGGGTTTTGGGGAAAGCAATCACGTCGCGGATGGACTCAGCCTTGGTCATCAAGGTCACGATGCGGTCCAGGCCAAAGGCCAGGCCGCCGTGCGGGGGCGCACCATATTGCAGCGCGTCCAACAGAAAGCCGAACTTGAGCTGGGCTTCTTCGGGGGTGATCTTAAGTGCGTCAAACACTTTTTGCTGCACATCGGCGCGGTGGATACGGACCGAACCACCGCCCATTTCCCAGCCGTTCAAGACCATGTCGTAGCCTTGCGAAATGCACTTCTCGGGGGCCGTGACCATCCAGTCTTCGTGACCGGCCTTGGGTGCAGTAAAGGGGTGGTGTACAGCGGTGTAGCGCTGGCTTTCTTCGTCGAATTCGAACATCGGGAAGTCGACCACCCACATCGGGGCCCAACGGTCTTCGAAGAGGCCGTTTTTCTTGCCGAACTCGCTATGGCCAATTTTGATGCGCAGCGCGCCGATGGCGTCGTTCACGATCTTGGCCTTATCGGCTCCGAAGAAGATCAGGTCACCGTTTTGCGCGCCGGAGCGTTCCAGCACAGCGTTCAGTGCCGCGTCGTGGATATTCTTGACGATGGGGGACTGCAAACCGTCACGACCTTTGGAGAGATCGTTGACGCGGATATAGGCCAATCCTTTGGCACCGTAGATCTTGACGAACTCGGTGTAGGCGTCGATCTCGCCACGGCTGATGCCGCCGTTTTCTGCCGAGCCATTGGGCACGCGCAGGGCCACCACGCGCCCGCCCTTCATGTTGGCGGCACCGGAGAACACCTTGAAGTCCACATCGGCCATCACGTCGGTGACTTCGGTGAATTGCAGCTTCACGCGCAGGTCGGGCTTGTCCGAGCCATAGATGTGCATCGCATCCTGGTACGTCATGATCGGGAATTCGCCCAGATCCACGCCAATGGTGTTCTTGAACACGCGCGTGATCATGCCCTGGAACATGCCGCGGATGTCTTCTTCGGTCAGGAAAGATGTTTCGATATCGATCTGGGTGAATTCGGGCTGGCGGTCAGCGCGCAGGTCTTCGTCGCGGAAGCACTTGGTGATCTGGTAATAGCGGTCGTAGCCGGCCACCATCAAGAGCTGCTTGAACAGCTGGGGCGACTGCGGCAAGGCAAAGAACTGGCCATCGTGTACGCGGCTGGGGACCAGATAGTCGCGCGCGCCTTCGGGCGTGCTCTTGGTCAGCATCGGGGTTTCGATGTCGATGAAGCCGTTCTCGTCAAGGTACTTGCGCACTTCCATGGCCACGCGGTAGCGCAGCATCAGGTTGTTTTGCATGTAGGGACGGCGCAAGTCCAGCACGCGGTGTGTGAGGCGCGTAGTCTCGGACAGGTTGTCGTCGTCGAGCAGGAAGGGAGGTGTGACAGACGGGTTGAGGACTGTCATCTCATGGCACAGCACTTCGATCTTGCCGCTCTTGAGGCTGTCGTTGGTCGTGCCCTCGGGGCGCGCACGCACCAGGCCTTTGATCTGCACACAGAACTCGTTGCGCAGGCCTTCAGCAACCTTGAAGGTGTCAGCGCGATCAGGATCACAAACGACCTGCACATAACCTTCGCGGTCACGCAGGTCAACGAAGATCACGCCACCGTGGTCGCGACGACGGTTGACCCAACCGCACAGCGTGACGGTTTGACCCAGCTGGGCCTCGGTCACCAGACCGCAGTAGCTAGAACGCATGGAAGACATTGTTTTTCTCTCTCGAAAGGGCATGCCAGGCATGCCGGGTTAATTCTGAATCAGTGCTTTTTGAGGGCCGGGTTGGCCGGACCACCTGGGACCACGACGCCCATGGAGATGATGTACTTGAGGGCATCGTCCACGGACATGTCCAGCTCGATCACATGGCTGCGCGGCAACATGATGAAAAAGCCCGAAGTCGGGTTGGGGGTGGTCGGGATGAAGGCGCTGACGTAGTCGCCATCGAGTTTGCTGGCCACTTCACCACCAGGCTTGCCCGTTAAAAAGGCCATGGCCCAGGCTTCGTTGTGCGGATAACGGATCAGCAAGGCCTTGGAAAAAGCATTGCCGCTGCCGGAAAACAATGTGTCCGACACCTGTTTGACGCTGGTGTAGATGCTTCGCACCACCGGAATGCGGTTCATCAAGCGATCCCACTGACGCACCGCCCATTGACCAAAGATGTTGGTCACAAAGACACCCGTGAGCAAAATCACCACCACCACCACCACCACACCCAACCCTGGAGCATTGGCAATTTGGGCCAGAACGGCCTGACCTGGAAAAACAGCGTTGGAAGCCGTCAACACATTGCGGAAAATACCGTCCAGCAAGCCGTACAGCCAGGTGACTACCCAGACCGTCACAGCCATGGGTAACCACACCAGCAAGCCAGTGACGAAATATTGGCGAAGATGACGGTTCATAAACGTGGATCAGCTGGCGGTGGGATGGCAGGCACAACTGCCGCCGCAGCCCGCAGCCGGGGCTGCATCACTGGCTGCGCTTTCGGTGGCAGCAGCCGCTGCGCCCGCTGCTGTGGCCGATGTCCCTCCAGCGCCGCTGGTGCTGCCACGGAAATCGGTGGCGTACCACCCAGAACCCTTGAGCTGGAAACCCGCTGCAGTCAGCTGCTTGCCAAACGTAGGTTTGCCACAGGCCGGACACTCGGTGAGCGGCGCATCTGAAATCTTTTGAAGTACGTCCTTGGCGTGACCGCAGGACTCACACTTGTAGGCGTAGATGGGCATGGAGACGTGGGCGTCGAATTTGTTGCAAAGTTGCCTATTGTAATTGCTCGCCCCCTTCAAAACAGGGGCTTCTTATACAATTGCGCCCAGCATGCTGGATGCACGCTTGTTTTATTCATTTTTTGGAAAGCAATCCCGATGAACAAACGCATTCTTCCCATCGCCCTGTGCGCCCTGGCACTGGCCGCCTGTGGCAAAAAGGAAGCCGAGCCGCAAGCCCAGGCACCTGCACAAGCCGCACCAGCAAACACCGAAGAAAAGGTGCTTAACGTCTACAACTGGCCCGACTACATCGCCCAGGACATGATTGCCAATTTCGAAAAGGAAACCGGCATCAAGGTCAACTACCAGACCTTCGAAAACAACGAAGCCCTGCAAGCCAAACTGATTGCCGGCAACTCCGGCTATGACATCGTGGTGCCGGGTGCCGTATTTGCCAAATCACAAATCGAAGCCGGTTTGTTGATGAAGCTGGACAAGGCACAAATCCCCAACCTGGCCAATCTGGACCCGGCCATCATGGCCAAGCTCGACAAAGTCGACCCGGGCAACGCGCACATCATCCCCTGGGCCTGGAGCTTCACGACCGTGGGCATCAACAAAGGCAAAGTGGCCAAGGCCCTGGGCAGCACCCCCATGCCGGACAACGCCTGGGATCTGGTCTTCAACCCGACCTATACCAGTAAGCTCAAGTCCTGCGGCATTGCTTACCTGGATTCCCCCACCGAGGTCCTGCCCCCTGCACTGCACTACATCGGCAAGGACGCCTACTCTGCTGAAGCCGCTGACCACAAGGCCGCCGGCGACTTGCTGGCCAAGGTGCGCAAGGACATTCGCCTGTTCTCCAGCACAATGATCGACGATCTGGCGGGCGGCAAGGCCTGCGTAGCATTGGGCTGGGCTGGTGACATCAACATCGCCGCAGCACGTGCACAGGAAAACAAGAGCGGGCAAGACATCCAGGCCCTGCTGCCCTCTATAGGTGGTCTCCTGTTCTTCGACAACCTGGCCATCCCCAAGGACGCCAAGCATCCCAACAATGCGATGGCCTTCATCAACTACTTCCTCAAACCTGAAGTATCGGCCTCGCTCACCAACGAGCTGAGCTACGCCACGGCCAACAAAGCCAGCGTGGCCCACGTCTCACCGGAAGTCGCCAAAAATCCCGCCGTGTTCCTGGATGAGGCCGCCCTTAAAGTGGCTGTTTCCCCTTCGAGCCTGTCCAATACCACCCGCGAATCCATGACAGCGGTGTACACGGCATTCAAGAAAGGCAAGTAAGCCTAGCGCTCACGGCACCTTCCCACCAAAGGCTGTGCACTTGCGTGCACGGCCTTTTGTTTTAAGGACATCACCGGACATGACTTCCACCGCCCCGGCCTCGCAAGGTTTTCTACGTATTGAGGGCTTGAGCAAACGCTTTGACAGCGTGCTGGCCGTTGACCATGTTTCCCTGGACATTCCCAAAGGGGAAATCTTTGCCCTGTTGGGTAGCTCTGGCTGCGGAAAATCCACCTTGCTGCGCATGCTGGCTGGCTTTGAAAAGCCCACCGAAGGCCGGATCTTCCTGGGTGGACAAGACATCACGGATTTGCCTGCCTACGAGCGGCCGATCAACATGATGTTCCAGTCGTACGCACTGTTTCCCCACCTGAGCGTCTGGGACAACATTGCTTTCGGCCTCAAGCGCATGGGCATGCCCAAGGACTTGCTGGCTGAGCGCGTGGACAAGATGCTCGACCTGGTACAGCTGCGCACCTTCGCTGCGCGCAAACCTGCCCAGCTGTCAGGCGGGCAACAGCAGCGGGTGGCACTGGCCCGCAGTCTGGCGCGCAACCCGCAAATGCTGCTGCTGGACGAGCCCTTGGGCGCATTGGACAAGAAACTGCGTGAGCAGACCCAGTTCGAATTGGTCAACATTGTCGAATCTGTGGGCGTGACCTGCGTCATGGTGACCCACGACCAGGAAGAAGCCATGACCATGGCCTCGCGCATCGCGGTCATGAGTCAGGGGCGAATTCTGCAACTGGGCACCCCCACCGAGATTTACGAAACCCCGAACTGTCGCTTTGTGGCCGACTTCATCGGCAACGTCAATTTGCTTGAGGGCACGCTGACTACCGACGAGGTCGGTTGCAGCGAAATCAGCACCGCACAGGGCGTGGTGCAGATCGGCCACGGCATTTCCGCCCAACTGGGCATGCACCTGGCCGCCGGCATTCGCCCCGAAAAAATCGGAATTTCCCTGCGCGCCCCCGCACAAAAGCACAACGTGGTCCAAGGCGTGGTCAAGGAAATTGCCTACATGGGCAGCTACAGCACCTTTGTGGTGGAACTGCCGGACGGATTCATCCTTCGTGCCACACAAGCCAACCGCAGCCGCAACCATGAAGACGACCTCAGCTGGGGGCAACAAGTCTATTGCTGGTGGGATGCAGACGCTGTGGTGGTGCTGCAGTCATGAGCGCACTCAGCCGCTTTTGGCCGCAGAGCTTGCGTCCAGGTCACCGTTCGGTGATTGGCGTGCCCTACCTGTGGTTGCTGTTTTTCTTTGCCGTGCCCTTTGTCATCTTGCTGCGCATCAGCGTCACGGACATGGGCGACCAGCTTGACCCCTTTGCGGCAATCTTGCACGACCACGATGGACGCTGGCGACTGATCCTCAAGCTCAGCAACTATTTTTCCCTGTTCCAGGATGATGATGGCATTCTCGGCAGGACCCTCTATACCGAGGCTTACTGGCTGTCCATTCGGTACGCCTTCTGGACCACGGTGGCCTGTCTGCTGCTGGGCTACCCCTTTGCCCACTTCATGTCCAAGGCGCCCGAAAGCCGTCGCCCGCTGTTGCTGCTGATGGTCATGCTACCGTTCTGGACATCGTTTTTACTGCGTGTGTACGCATGGAAAGGCATCCTGGCTGACGAGGGCGTGATCAACAAAGCCTTGATGGCTGTGGGCCTGATCCAGGAGCCCATACAGATGCTGTACACGGATGTGTCCATGCTGGTAGGCATGACCTATGTGTACCTGCCTTTCATGGTGCTGCCACTGTATGCCACGCTGATCAAAATCGACCAACGGCTGATCGAGGCCGCCTATGACCTCGGCACCACGCCCTGGAAGGCTTTCTGGCTGATCACGGTGCCCTTGAGCAAATCCGGCATCGTGGCCGGCTCCATGCTGGTGTTCATTCCATGCTTGGGCGAGTTTGTGATTCCATCGTTGCTTGGTGGCGCCGAAAACATCATGATCGGTCGCGTGGTCTGGGACGAAATGTTCAGCAGCAACAACTGGCCGCGCGCCAGTGCCCTGGCCATCTTGATGATTGTGCTCGTCGTCATGCCTCTGGCCTGGTACAACCACCGTGTCAGCCAGCAAGCCCAAAGGGAAAGCGCCCCATGAACTGGCTTCACAAACACCTGGGCAAGCTGTGGATGGGCGCCATCTATACCTTTTTGTACGCCCCACTGATTTTCCTGGTGGTGTTCTCCTTCAACAGCACGCGACAGGACAGCGTCTTCACGGGTTTCTCCCTGCGTTGGTACGAAGCCCTGACCCGCGATTCACGCATTGCCGAGGGCTTTTTCCTGTCCCTCAAAGTCGCGCTCACCAGCGCCAGCATGGCCGTGGTGCTGGGCACTTTCGCAGCTTACGTGCTGGTCCGTTATCAACGCTTTTTTGGGCGTGGTTTGTTCACGGCCATGGTCAACGCCCCTTTGGTGATGCCCGAGGTGATCATCGGCCTGTCTCTTTTGCTGCTGTTTGTGAGCATCCAGCGGGTAATGGGCTGGCCAGAGCGCGGCACCTTGACGATTGTGCTGGGCCACGCCTTGCTGGGCATGGCTTACGCCACAGTCGTGATCCAGGCGCGCTTCAAAGAGATGGACAAGTCCCTGGAGGAAGCGGCCATGGACCTGGGGTGTCGACCGCAGCAAGTGTTCTTTCTGGTGACTCTGCCCAACATTTCGCAGTCGCTGTTGGCCGCCTGGCTCCTGACCTTCACCTTGTCATTTGACGACGTAGTAGTCTCGGAATTTTTGTCAGGCCCCGGCGTGACCACCCTACCCCAGGTCATCTTCAGTTATGCACGCCGCGGCGTGAACCCGTCGATTTACGCTGCAGCCACCTTGTTGATGGCAACAGTCACATTGGCAGTGGTGATTTTTGGCATTTACAGCGCACGCCAGGCTCGCCGAAAAGCGCAACAGCCCACCTGACCCAGCTGCCTCCTCAAAGCAGGGGGTCAGTGAAACACCGCCAGCAACGCCACCACCGTGCCAGCGACAAAGCCCAGCAAGGCCCAAGCCATGGCGCGTTGGTTCTGACGCACCTTGCGTTGTTCCTCGATCAATTGCACCAACAACTGCCTATCGTCCTGCGCAGGGCGCTGCAGGTAGTCATGCATCAACCGCGGCAGCATGGGCAGGATCTTGGCGTACATGGGCGCCTGGTCGCGCAACTGTTGCAAAAAGCGCTTGGGACCGATTTGCTCATTCATCCAGCTCTCCAGGAAGGGCTTGGCTGTGCTCCACAAATCCAGTTCGGGGTCCAGCTGACGGCCCAGACCTTCAATGTTGAGCAAGGTCTTTTGCAAGAGGACCAGTTGCGGCTGGATTTCCACATTGAAGCGGCGCGAGGCCTGGAACAATCGCATCAGCACCATGCCCAGCGAAATTTCCTTGAGCGGGCGGTCAAAATAGGGTTCGCACACGGCGCGCACAGCCGCTTCGAGCTCGTCGACCCGTGTTTGCGAAGGCACCCAACCCGACTCGATGTGCAACTGCGCCACGCGCTTGTAGTCGCGACGAAAGAATGCCGTAAAGTTCTGCGCCAGATACTCTTTGTCGTATTCGGTCAGAGTCCCCACAATACCGAAGTCCAGCGAGATGTAGCGACCAAAAGACGACCGATCTAGGCTGACCTGAATATTGCCAGGGTGCATGTCCGCATGGAAAAAACCATCGCGAAATACTTGCGTGAAAAAGAGGGTCACGCCATCGCGAGCCAGTTTGGGAATATCCACACCGGCTTCTCGCAATTGCTGCACCTGACTGATGGGTATGCCTTTCATGCGCTCCATCACGATCACCTCGTTGTGGCAATAATCCCAGAACATCTCGGGGATCAGGACCAAATCAAGGCCTTGCATGTTTCGGCGCAATTGCGCCGCATTGGAGGCCTCGCGGACCAGGTCCAGCTCGTCGTGCAGGTATTTATCGAACTCGGCCACCACCTCGCGAGGTTTGAGACGACGCCCATCCGCGCTTAAACGTTCCACCCAGACGGCCATGGTACGCAGCAACGCGAGATCTTTTTCAATCACCGGCAGCATGCCGGGACGCAGCACCTTGACCGCCACATCCCGTATGCCTCCTGCTTTGTCACGCAAGGTGGCAAAGTGCACCTGCGCGATCGAGGCGCTGGCCACGGGCTGCATGTCAAAGGACTCGAACATCGCACCCACCGGTTTCTGGAACGCACGCTCAATGGTGGCCACAGCGACAGCAGAGGCGAAGGGGGGTACACGGTCCTGCAGCTTGGCCAATTCATCGGCCAGGTCGGTAGGCAATAAATCACGCCGGGTGGACAGCACCTGCCCGAACTTCACAAATATCGGGCCCAGTCGTTCCAGCGCCTCGCGCAGACGCTGCGCACGCGGCGTACTGACATCGCGCCCCACGGAAATCACCCGTGCCAAGACACGCAACCAGGGATGCGCAAAACTGTTGAGCAGCAACTCATCGAGTCCATATCGGAAAACGATGAAGGCGATGAACAAGCCCCGTCTCAAGCGCCCCATCTCAAGCCCCTTGCTGCGCGGCAGCAGTTGACGGGCTGCAACTTTGCACAAACTGTTTGATGGCACTCACCAACTGGCGTGCAGACTGGCTGACCAGGTGGGCAGGAGCATCCCCCAGCAAGCGTGACAGGTCCTCCTGCACATCCCATCGCACGTTATCAATCAGCCAATTGATTTCGGCCGCCAATTGCACGTCTCCTTCGATGCGCACCCGTGGTTTATCCCCCTGCATCACGGTCGAAAGCAGTGTGCCGATCGATTCATCAAGTACCGATAGTCGCAGGTCAAAACCCTCGAACGAGCCCCGCTCAAGCAGACCAGCTGCCGTAGGGGTCAACTGCAGTGCAGTGTCACGCCAGACCAGCTCGATGCGCTGGCCCTTTTGACGAACCAACCGCGTTGTGGCCTGTGGCTCACTGGCCAGCACATGGTTGAGCAGGAGCATCAAGCGATTGAGCAGCTCGTCCTTGACCCAGTCGGGCGGCTGCAGATTGTCCAGCGCCTGAGGCAGCGCTTGCGACATCCATGAAAAAGGGGACTGTGTTGCCATAGTCCCCGATTATTCCCCGAATATCTTCGAAAGCGTGGCCTGTCCACGCGCAAAGCGCTTTATTGCAGGGCTTGAACGCCAGCCACCAGCCAGCCCGAGCCCCCCTGTTTGGGCTTGCTCATGTTCCAGACCTCGCGAAAAGGCGTGGGTGCTGCGGTAGGTTCTTCGCGGATCACACCGTTGAATTCCACACTGGCCAGGTATTGACCATCGAGCTCTTCGATGCCCAGCAACTGCGCATCCAGCGTCAGCACTTCGGTTTTATTGGTTTGCCCCGAAGCATGGGTCTCGCGCTCGGCCAACTGACTGCGGATTTCGGTGACCATGGAATCAGTCATCATCGAGCGCAGGGTATTGATGTCGGAACGATCCCAAGCATCCTGCAAGGTGATGAAGTTGCGCTTGGCCGCACTCACAAAGCCAGCGGTGTCGAAATCTGCCGGAATGCCCCACCCCTGCGGGCCCGACAGTGCAGAACCAATCATGGAGCCACCAGCATCAAACGCTGCGGGCTGGCTCTCCCAAGGGCGAGCGGAGGCATCGTTACCCACCTTTTCAGGGTTGTATTGCTTGAAGGACGCGGGCTGCTCGGCGCTGGCTCCTGCGCCTTGATAGGCCAGACGCGGAGCTGGTGCTCGGCGACGCATGATCATGCCAATCACGGCCATGGCGACCATGGCCAGCAGCATCACCATCAACACATTGCCAAAAGCTTGACCGAAACCCAGCGAATGTGCCAACCAGGCCAGACCCAAACCTGCAGCCAGGCCGCCCAGCATGGCGCCCCAAGGCTTTTTGGGTGCAGCAGCAGCTGGCGCTTGCGCTGGCTTGTTCGTGGCAGCAGGGGCCACCTGTTGCGCCGGCGCAACAGGCGCTTGCGGCCGAGCGGCCTCGCGCTGGGTCACATGGCTCGATTGCTGGCCAAAAGATTTGCCCCCACCCAAACGTCGAGCAGCTTCAGCATGGAAGCTCGCCAAGGCGATGGATGCGGCCAACAGCAATGGAATGTACTTTTTCACAGAGTCTCCAGACGGCCCGGGACAGGCCGTTTTCAATTCAACATTTGATCCCGACATGCAAGGCTACCACTCCTGCCGTCATATTGTGAAAATCCACGTGACCAAATCCAGCCTGTTTCATGAGGGCTTTCAACTCCTCCTGGCCAGGATGCATACGAATGGACTCCGCCAGATAACGGTAGCTGTCTGCATCGCCAGCAATCAGTTGCCCCATCTTGGGCAAAAGATTGAAGCTGTACCAGTCATACGCCTTCTCCAGAGGCTTGGCTACCTTGGAGAACTCCAGCACCAGTAACTTGCCGCCGGGTTTGAGCACACGGCACATCTCGGCCAATGCCTTGTCCTTGTGGGTCATGTTGCGCAAACCGAAGGCCACGCTGACCAGGTCAAAGTGCGCATCAGGAAATGGTAACTTCTCGGCATCGCATACCAAGGTGGGCAGCGCCAGGCCGTGGTCGAGCAAACGATCTCGCCCAGTGCTGAGCATGGCTTCGTTGATGTCGGTGTGTACCACTCGGCCCGTAGGGCCCACTTTTTTGGCAAAGGCCATGGACAAATCGCCCGTGCCCCCTGCAATGTCGAGCACCTGATCGCCGGCCTTGAGGTTAGCGACCTGCACGGTGTAGGCCTTCCACAGGCGATGCAAACCGGCAGACATCACGTCGTTCATGATGTCGTACTTGGACGCGACCGAATCAAACACACCCTTGACGTGGCGCGCCTTGTCCTGTTCGTCTACCGTTTTGAAACCGAAATGGGTCGAGCTCATGGATCACATCCTCAATGATGGCTGGTGCACTGGCCACCGGTTTTTTCGGGCATGGGCGTATCGCGCTCAACACCAGCGGCCCGCAGGCGCTTGTCGTAGTCGGCCCACAGTTCATCCTGTTGCGCCCCCAGGAAATACAGGTACTCCCATGTAAACAGCCCTGTATCGTGCCCATCCGAAAAAGTGGGCTTGATGGCGTAATGTCCTACGCTTTCCATGTCCACAATCGTGACCTCGCGCTTGCCGGTCTGCAGTGTTTCCTGTCCTGGGCCGTGGCCCTGCACTTCAGCCGAAGGCGAATACACACGCATCAGTTCAAACGGAATGCGAAAGGTTTTGCCATCCGAAAACCCAACCTCCAGCACGCGCGAGGCGCCGTGCAGCGTGAGCGACACGGGCGAAGGGGTGTCCTTGTTCAATCCAGACATGGTGTTGCTCCAGAGCGTCAGACCAACACGCGCTCGATGCCACCGGCATTGGCACGCTGCACATACTCGGGCATCCACTGTTCACCCAGAATGTGGCGCGCCATCTCGACCACGATGTAGTCGGCTTCGAGCAGGCCGTTGTTCAGGTCGTTGCCATAACGCGTCAGGCCCTGCAGGCAGCTCGGGCAGCTGGTGAGGATCTTGACGTTGTCCTGGGCGCCTACGGCACCGCTGCTGCGCAGCGCGGCTTCGCCCTTTCGGATTTCCTCTTCCTTGCGGAAGCGCACCTGGGTCGAGATGTCGGGGCGCGTGACGCCCAGCGTACCCGACTCACCGCAGCAGCGCTCGCTCTTGAGCACCTGATCACCCACCAGCGCCTTGACGGTCTTCATCGGCTCCTGCTGCTTCATCGGGCTGTGGCAGGGGTCGTGGTAGAGGTAGGCACCGGCCTGCTCGGGCGTGAGGGTGATGCCTTTTTCCAGCAGATATTCGTGGATGTCGACGATGCGGCAACCCGGGAAGATCTCTTCGAACTTGTAGCCCTGCAGCTGGTCGTAGCAGGTACCGCAACTCACCACCACCGTCTTGATGTCGAGGTAGTTAAGCGTGTTGGCCACGCGGTGGAAGAGCACCCGGTTGTCGGTGATCATCTTCTCGGCCTTGTCGAACTGGCCGCTGCCGCGCTGCGGGTAACCACAGCACAAATAGCCCGGCGGCAGCACGGTCTGCACACCCGCATGCCAGAGCATGGCCTGCGTCGCCAGGCCCACCTGGCTGAACAAGCGCTCCGAACCGCAGCCCGGGAAGTAGAACACCGCCTCAGTCTCGGGGGTGGTGGTCTGCGGGTTGCGGATGATCGGCACGTAGTCCTTATCCTCGATGTCCAAGAGGGCGCGCGCCGTTTTCTTGGGCAGGTTGCCGGGCATCTTCTTGTTGACGAAGTGGATCACCTGCTCCTTGATCGGCGCGGCGCCCACCGAAGCGGGCGGCGCACTGGTCTGTTTGCGTGCCGCAAGCTTGAACACATCGGCAGCCCAACGCTGAGCTTTCATGCCCACATCCACCATCAAGGAACGAGCCAGCTTGATGGTCTCGGGGTTGGTGGCGTTGAGCATGAACATGGCCGCCGCATTACCGGGCCGGAAGCTCTTCTTTCCCATTTTGCGCAGCAGGTTGCGCATGTTCATCGTCACGTCGCCGAAGTCGATCTTGACCGGGCAAGGTGTCAGGCACTTGTGGCAGACGGTGCAGTGGTCGGCCACGTCTTCAAAATCCTGCCAGTGCTTGACCGAGATGCCGCGTCGCGTCTGTTCCTCATAAAGGAAAGCCTCGATCAGCAGGGAAGTGGCCAGTATCTTGTTGCGCGGGCTGTACAGCAGATTGGCACGCGGCACGTGCGTGGCACAGACCGGTTTGCACTTTCCGCAGCGCAGGCAGTCCTTGACGCTGGCAGCAATGTCGCCAATGTCACTCTGCTGCATGATCAGCGACTCATGACCCATCAGACCAAAGCTGGGGGTGTAGGCGTGCGTCAGGTCGGCTGCATGCACATCGTCGCCGAGCTTGCTCAGAGCTTCGCCGCGCAGCAGCTTGCCCTTGTTGAAGCGGCCTTCAGGGTCGACCTTGGCCTTGTAGGCAGTGAAGTTAGCCAGCTCGTCGTCTGTCAGGAATTCGAGCTTGGTGATGCCGATGCCGTGCTCACCCGAGATCACACCGTCCAGGCTGCGAGCCAGCACCATGATGCGGGCGACGGCCTCGTGGGCGGTCTGCAGCATTTCGTAGTTATCACTGTTGACCGGGATGTTGGTGTGGACGTTCCCGTCACCGGCGTGCATGTGCAGCGCCACCCAGACGCGGCCCTTCAACACCTGTTGATGGATGGCGTTACAAGCTTCCAGGATCGGCGCAAAAGCCGCACCCGAAAAGATGTTCTGCAGGGGCTGGCGAATCTGTGTCTTCCAGCTGGCACGCAGCGTGTGGTCCTGCAACTGAGGGAACAAGGCATCCACCCGGTCGAGCCAGCCTTGCCAGAGGTCTCGCACATCGCGCACCACGCCAAGCGCCTGGCTGACACGGTCTTCCAGCAATTCTGCGGGGGCAATGCCTTCCGTCTCGTCGGACTTGCCTAAAGGCAAATGACCTTTGGCCAGGAAAGCTTCCAGCTCATCGCACAGCTTGAGCTTGTTGCGCAGCGACAGCTCGATGTTGATGCGCTCGATGCCGTCGGTGTATTCGGCCATGCGCGGCAGTGGGATCACCACGTCCTCGTTGACCTTGAAGGCGTTGGTGTGGCGGCTGATAGCGGCCGTCTTCTTGCGGTCGGCCCAAAACTTCTTGCGGGCGTCGGCGCTGATGGCGATGAAACCTTCGCCGCTGCGGGAGTTGGCGATGCGCACCACTTCGGAAGTGGCCTTGGCCACATCGTCGGCGTTGTCACCGGCAATGTCGCCAATCAGCACCATCTTCGGGAAACCGCCGCGCTTGCTCTTGGTGGAGTAGCCCACGGCGCGCAGATAACGGTCATCCAGATGCTCCAGGCCAGCCAGCACGGTGCCCGTGCGCTTTTGCTCGGCGAACATGAAGTCCTTGATCTCGACGATGCTCGGCACGGCATTGCGGGCATGGCCAAAGAACTCCAGGCACACGGTGCGGGTGTGCTCGGGCATGCGGTGCACCACCCAGCGGGCGCTGGTGATCAGGCCGTCGCAACCCTCTTTCTGCACGCCGGGCAGGCCACTCAGGAACTTGTCGGTCACGTCCTTGCCAAGACCTTCCTTTCGGAAAGTCGCGCCTGGGATGCGCAGCGTTTCGGTGCGCAGCGGGGTTTTGCCATCGGCCTTGAAATAGCGCAGCTCGAAAGTGGCGAATTCGGCGTCGTGGATCTTGCCCAGGTTGTGGTCCATGCGCACCACATCCAGCCACTCGGCATCGGGCGTGACCATGCGCCAGCTGGCCAGGTTGTCGAGCGCCGTGCCCCAGAGCACGGCCTTTTTGCCGCCCGCGTTCATGGCGATGTTGCCGCCCACGCAGCTGGCTTCGGCCGAGGTCGGGTCGACGGCAAACACAAAACCGGCGCGCTCGGCCGCATCGGCCACACGCTGGGTCACCACCCCGGCCTCGGTGTAGATGGTGGGCACCTTGTGGTCGATGCCGGGCAGGTCGATCAGCTCGACCTCGGTCATGGCTTCGAGCTTTTCGGTGTTGATGACCACGCTCTTCCAGGTCAGCGGAATCGCACCGCCGGTGTAGCCGGTGCCGCCGCCACGCGGCACGATGGTCAGGCCCAGCTCAATACAGCCCTTGACCAGACGCGCCATCTCGGCCTCGGTGTCGGGGGTCAGCACCACAAAGGGGTATTCCACACGCCAGTCGGTGGCGTCCGTCACATGGCTCACGCGCGAGAGGCCATCGAACTTGATGTTGTCCTTGGCCGTCAGACGGCCCAAGGTCTTGGAGACTTTCTTGCGCAAGCCTGCCCAGGCTCCAAAACGCTTGTCAAACACATCGACCGCTTGCGAAGCCAGTTGCAGCAACTCACCCACCAGCGCATCGCGCCCGGCATCGTCTTCAGGCGTGCGGCGCTTTTGGACCTCGCCAAGACGGTGACGCAAGGCTTCGACCAGCAACTCCCGGCGGCTGGGGTTATCCAGCAGGTCATCCTGCAAATAAGGATTGCGTTCCACCACCCAGATGTCACCCAGCACCTCGTAGAGCATGCGTGCTGAGCGGCCAGTACGACGCTCCTGGCGCAATTGGTCCAGCAACAGCCAAGCCCGTTCGCCGAGAAGACGGCTCGCAATTTCGCGGTCAGAAAAGCTGGTGTAGTTGTAAGGAATCTCGCGCAGACGCGGCGCTTGCGCGTCGCTATGCATGAGCTGTTGTAGTGTGGCTGGTGCGTTCATTGTGTGGGTGGGGAGGTGCGGCAGGCCCTTTTAGCCTGTACCCGGCTCCCTTAAGGGAGCCAATGTTACCGCAGTGCAGCAATTGTCCCCTGACAAAACGCTATGCCCACACGGCTGACGGTGCCTTGGGCGAGGAGAGCGTGATCAACGTTGGCGCCAGGCCCTGTGCATCAGCCACTCTGCAGTGGTCCACACCAGCAGCCAGGAGACATACAAGACCATGCTGCCATCCTCCCCCGTCATGACGAGAACGACCAGCCAGACCATTAAACCCAAGGCGGTATGAACCAGACTGCGACGCAACGCCCCGACAGATGGAGTTCCCAGAACCCAGCGCCCCAGCCAGGGCATGAGCAAAGCCATGCACACGATGGGCAACAAGCCATTGAGCAGATGCAGCAACAATAACCAGGCTGTCACAACAAGATCCTTGGATGTAGTGCACGGATTGTGCCCGGCTTTACGACAGTTTTTTTATAATGCAGTAACCATGGCAGTCTGGACCCTCGGCTTGAACCACACCACTGCCCCGCTCGATTTGCGGGGGCGGTTTGCTTTTGCCGTCGATCAACTGGCCCCAACCCTGGACAGATTGCGCCACGACCTGGCCGACAAAACCTTCCAAAGCACCGAAGCGGCCATCCTGTCGACCTGCAACCGCACCGAGATTTATTGTGCCGCCGACCAGGCGGCTGTGGCCGACACCCTGCACTGGCTGGCTCAGACCGGCAGTGTTCAGGCTCAGGAACTGGCTTCTCACACCTACATTCTTGAGAATGACGAAGCAGCGCGCCACGCTTTCCGTGTGGCCAGCGGTCTGGACTCGATGGTACTGGGCGAGGCCCAGATCCTGGGCCAAATGAAAGACGCCGTGCGTGCTGCCGAACAAGCCGGCGCACTGGGTACGACCCTGAACCAGTTGTTCCAGCGCAGCTTTGCCGTGGCCAAAGAGGTGCGTACCGTCACCGACATTGGCGCGCACTCCATCAGCATGGCTGCCGCCTCTGTGCGTCTGGCCAGCCAGCTGTTTGAAGACCTCAAAAACATCAAGGTCCTGTTTGTGGGTGCGGGCGAAATGATCGAACTGGTCGTCACCCACTTTGCCGCCCGCCAACCGCGCGGCATGGCCATTGCCAACCGCTCCATGGAGCGGGGCGAGAAACTGGCCACCCGCTTTGGCGCAGAAGTCATGCGCCTGGCCGAGCTGCCCGAGCGTCTGCACGAATTTGACGCCGTCATCAGTTGCACAGCGAGCACCCTGCCCCTGATCGGCCTGGGTGCCGTAGAGCGCGCCCTCAAGAAACGCAAGCACCGCCCCATGTTCATGGTGGATTTAGCCGTGCCCCGCGACATTGAGCCCGAGGTCAAATCGCTGGAAGACGTCTACCTCTACACCGTGGACGATCTGGCCAGCGTGGTGCAAGCCGGTCAGGCCCAACGCCAGGCTGCCGTGGCCGAAGCCGAAGTCATCATCGACGCTGGCGTGCAAAGTTTCATGCACTGGATCACGCAGCGTCATTCGGTGCCCCTGATCCAGCAATTGCAACAGCAAGCCGAGCAATGGCGCGAAACCGAACTGGTCCGCGCTCGCAAGATGCTGGCCAAAGGCGATGATCCCGAGCAGGTCCTGGAGGCCTTGTCGCGCGGCTTGACCCAGAAAATGTTGCATGGCGCCATGGCCGAGTTGCGCAGCGCCGACCCTGAACATCGGGACCTGACGGCACAGGCCGTGCAACGCCTGTTCCTGCGCAAAACTTGAAACCCTTCCTGATTTCGCAACTCGAACGCTACGCCGAACGTCTGGCCGAGCTGGACTTTTTGCTCTCGCGCGAAGACATCATGGCCGACATGGCTCAGTTCATGAAGCTCTCGCGTGAGCACGCTGATGTGGCCGCAGTGGCCCAGCGCTATGCCAAATACAAACAGCGTCTGAGTGATCTGCAAGCGGCTCGCCAGATGCAGGCCGAACTGCCTCCCACCGACGAAATGCATGTCCTGGCTGGGGAAGAAATCGCCGAAGCCGAAAGCGACATCGTCGAGCTGGAAGCTGAATTGCAGCGCATGCTGTTGCCCAAGGACCCGCAGGACGCGCGCAACGCATTTCTTGAAATTCGCGCGGGCACCGGTGGCGACGAATCGGCCCTCTTCGCAGGCGACCTGCTGCGCATGTACACCCGCTACGCGCAAAACCAGGGCTGGAAGGTCGAACTGTTGTCCGAGTCCCCCAGCGAACTCGGAGGCTACAAGGAAGTGGTGGTACGCATCGAAGGCGACAGCGTGTTTGGTCAACTTCGCTTCGAGTCCGGCGGTCACCGCGTGCAGCGCGTGCCTGCCACAGAGACACAGGGCCGCATCCACACCAGCGCCTGCACCGTGGCGGTGCTGGCAGAACCCGACGAGGCCCAGGCGGTGCAGATCAATCCGGCCGACCTGCGCATCGACACCTTCCGCGCCAGCGGCGCTGGTGGCCAGCACATCAACAAGACCGACTCGGCGGTGCGCATCACCCACCTGCCCACCGGCATCGTGGCCGAGTGCCAGGATGACCGCAGCCAGCACCGCAACAAGGCCAAGGCCCTGCAGGTGCTGGCGGCCCGCATCGAGGAGAAAGCCCGCAGCGAGCAAGCCGCCAAAGACGCCGCTCTGCGCAAGGGCTTGATCGGCAGTGGCGACCGATCCGACCGCATCCGCACCTACAACTTCCCGCAGGGGCGTCTGACCGACCACCGCATCAACCTCACGCTCTACAAGCTCAGCTTCATCATGGAAGGCGAGATGCAGGACGTGATCGCTGCGCTGCAGGCCGAACGCCAGGCCGAGCAATTGGCCGAGCTTGAAGTAGGTGGCGCAACATGACCCTGCTCGAAAGCCTGCGACACGCCCAGGCCCTGGGGCTGGAACGGATCGACGCACAGCTGCTGCACCTGTTTGCCCTGGGCCGCGAATCGCACGAGCGCGCCTGGCTGCTGGCGCACGACACGGATGAGCTCGACGCGCCCGTGCTGGAGCGTCTGGAGGCTTTGCTGCAGCGCCGCGCCGCAGGTGAGCCGCTGGCTTACATCACCGGAACCAAGGAGTTTTTTGGTCTGCCGCTGCACATCGATGCTCGCGTGCTCGACCCCCGCCCCGACACTGAAACCCTAGTGGAATGGGCACTGGAACTGCTGCCGGATGCTCCCGGCCACAGCGTCATCGATTTGGGCACCGGCAGCGGCGCCATCGCCTTAGCCCTACAACACGAGCGCCCACATGCCCTGGTCAGCGCCGTGGATGCCAGTACAGACGCCCTGGCTGTGGCGCAGGCCAATGCGGTACGCCTGCGCTTGCCGGTGCACTTCATCCATAGCCATTGGCTTGACGAGGTCGCAGGCGTCTACGACCTGATCGTCTCCAACCCGCCCTACATCCGCGCTGACGATCCGCACCTTGAGGCCCTCGAGCACGAACCCCTACAAGCCCTGGCCAGCGGCGCAGATGGCCTGGACGACATCCGCAGCATCATTGCCCAGGTCCCGGCGCATCTGGAACCCGGCGGCTGGCTGCTGCTGGAACACGGCTACGACCAGGCCGAAGCGGTAAGGTCGCTCATGACACAGGCCGGATGGAAAAACGTGCAATCACGGATGGATTTGGCCGGAATTGAACGCTGCACGGGCGGCCAATATGGTTAATTGAGACAAGAGATAATCGAGCCATTGAACTGAACAGGAGAGCGCCATGAGCGACACCCAACAACGCATCGACCAACTCGTCAAAAACAACGACATCCTGCTCTTCATGAAAGGCAGTGCCAGCTTCCCCATGTGCGGGTTTTCCGGCCGCGCCATTCAGATCCTCAAAGCCTGTGGCGTGGATCCCAAAGCGATTGCCACAGTGAACGTGCTGGACGACGCCGAGATCCGCCAAGGCATCAAGGAATACAGCAACTGGCCCACCATTCCGCAGCTCTACATCAAGGGCGAGTTCATCGGTGGCTCGGACATCATGATGGACATGTACGAGTCCGGTGAACTGCAAAAGGTCATTGCCGGTCAGGCCTGACGCCCAGCACGGGAATGTCAAAAGCCACCGCATGCGGTGGCTTTTTTTTGTCCAGATGACCGATCTATACCGCAGTCAAGCCGTCAAACGTGTCTTCACATGGGCCACCACCTCGGCAGCAGCGACCTTGCTGGCTTCGGCATCGCGGCGATGCTGGTACTCGACTACGCCGTCTTTCAGGCCCTTGTCGCCGATGGTGATGCGGTGCGGCACACCAATCAGCTCCCAGTCGGCAAACATGGCACCCGGGCGCTCGCCACGGTCATCCAGGATCACGTCTACGCCAGCCGCCAAGAGCTCGTTGTAGATGCGCTCGGCCTCGGCCTTGACGGCTTCGCTGCGGTCCATGCCGATGGGGCAGACCACCACAGTGAAGGGGGCGATCGCATCGGGCCAAATGATGCCGCGCTCATCATGGTTTTGCTCAATGGCCGCCGCGGGCAAGCGCGTCACACCGATACCGTAACAACCCATTTCCATGAATTGAGGCTTGCCGTCTTCGCCCAGGAAGGTGGCGTTCATGCCCTTGGAATACTTGGTACCCAGGTAGAACACGTGGCCGATCTCGATCCCGCGCTCAATGGCCAGTTCGCCCTTTCCGTCCGGTGACTTGTCACCTGCAACCACGTTGCGGATGTCGGCCACCATATCGGGCTCAGCCAGGTCACGCCCCCAGTTCACGCCGGTCATGTGGAAGTCCACATCGTTGGCCCCGCAGATCCAGTCAGCCATCAGGGCCACGTCGCGATCAGCCACGATCTTGAGCGGTTTCTTGAGGTTCACAGGGCCAAGATAGCCAGGCTTGCAACCAAAGTGGTCTTCGATCTCGGCCAGTGTGGCAAAGCGGAAACCGCCTTCCATGCCGGGCAGCTTGCCAACCTTGACTTCGTTCATGTCGTGGTCGCCGCGCAGCATCAAGAGCCAGACGACGGACTTCTTGACGTTGCCTTGTTCGTCCAGCTCGTCAGTGGCCAGCACCAGCGACTTGACGGTGGTGGACAGCGGCACGTTGAGCAAGGCGGCCACGTCCTCGCAGGTGCTCTTGCCAGGCGTGGGCGTCTTGGTCATGGCCTGTGTCGCTGCGCCGCGCGGGCCGATGGGCGCCAGGGCTTCGGCTTTTTCGATATTGGCGGCATAGTCACTGCTCGGGCAGTAAACGATGGCGTCTTCACCCGTGGCAGCAATCACCTGAAACTCTTCGGACAAGTCGCCGCCAATCGCACCGCTGTCTGCAGCGACAGCGCGGTAACGCAGACCAAAGCGGTCAAAGATCTTGCGGTAAGCCTGCGCCATGTTCTGGTAGCTGGCCTTGGCACCTGCCTGGTCCTTGTCGAAGCTGTAGGCGTCCTTCATGATGAACTCGCGCCCGCGCATCAGGCCAAAACGCGGACGGCGTTCATCGCGGAACTTGGTCTGGATCTGGTAGAAATTCTTGGGCAGCTGCTTGTAGCTGCGCAACTCCTGACGTGCGACATCGGTCACCACCTCTTCGCTGGTGGGCTGCACTACAAAGTCGCGGCCATGGCGGTCCTGAATGCGCAGCAACTCAGGGCCCATCTTGTCAAAGCGGCCCGTCTCTTGCCACAGCTCAGCAGGCTGAACCACGGGCATGGTCATCTCGATGGCACCAGCTCGGTTCATTTCTTCGCGCACGATGGCTTCAACCTTGCGGATCACACGCAGGCCCATGGGCATGTAGTTGTAGATACCCGCACCCAGTTTTTTGATCATGCCAGCTCGGGTCATGAGCTTGTGGCTCACGATTTCGGCATCAGCGGGGGCTTCCTTGAGGGTGGAAATCAGAAATTGAGAGGCTTTCATTGCGCGTAGAGTTCAGCAAATTGCGCACAAGCTTGGCGCCAAGCGCCTTGCACGTGCATAATGGTTGCAGTTTAAGAATTTGGGGTTGATTATGCTTGACCGTGAAGGGTTCAGACCCAACGTCGGCATCATTCTGCTCAACCAGAGAAACCAGGTATTTTGGGGCAAGCGCATCCGCACCCACAGCTGGCAGTTTCCGCAAGGCGGTATCGACCGCGGCGAAAGCCCAGAACAGGCCATGTTCCGGGAGCTGCACGAAGAAGTGGGCCTCCATCCGGAGCATGTGCGCATAGTTGCCCGTACCCGTGACTGGTTGCGCTATGAAGTGCCAGATCGCTACGTGCGTCGCGAAGCGCGTGGGTTCTATCGTGGCCAAAAACAAATCTGGTATTTGCTGCAGATGATGGTGCCTGACCATCACCTCAACCTGCGCGCCACCAATCACCCCGAGTTCGATGCCTGGCGCTGGAACGACTACTGGGTCCCGCTTGATGTGGTTGTGGAATTCAAACGCGGCGTCTACGAAATGGCTCTGACCGAACTGGTGCGCTTTTTGCCGCGACAGGACAGGCACAATCGCTATCTGCGTGGAAGCAGCCATTCCAACGAATCCCGCGAAAACGTTCAGAGGCAAGAACGTGCACCCATGGCCCCCATGCACATGGAACTGCCTCCCGGGGCCAGCTTTGACCCCGATCCACAGGGTTCACAAAACGGTCTGAGTTGATCAGCGACTAAGTATCAGGTTATCCCGGTGTACCATCTCGGGCTCTGCTGTGTAGCCGAGCAAGCCTTCGAATTCGTGTGAAGGCTTGCGGCACAGCAGTCGCGCTTCGGCTGCGGCATAGTTGGCCAGCCCGCGCGCCACTTCCGTGCCTTGCTCGTCGCGAATGGCGATCACGTCACCACGTGAAAAATCACCATCAACTGCCGTCATACCGATAGGCAACAGGCTCTTTCCTTCAGTGCGCAGCTTGTGGGCTGCGCCTGCATCCACCGTAACGGAGCCGCGCAACTGCAGGTGATCGGCCATCCACTGTTTGCGCGCTTGCTGCTTGGCAGTTTGTGCCACCAGCAAAGTACCAATGTTTTCGCCCTGCGCCACCCGCAGCAAGGCATCAGGCGCACGCCCCCAGGCAATCAAGGTCGAAGCCCCAGAGCCGGCCGCACGTTTGGCCGCCAGAATTTTGGTCAGCATGCCGCCCTTGCCAATGCTCGAACCGGCGCCACCGGCCATCGCCTCGAGCGCCGGGTCACCCGCGCGCGCCTCATGCACGAAGGTGGCATCCGGATTCTTGCGTGGATCTGCACTGTACAAACCTTTTTGGTCGGTCAGAATGATCAGCAAATCGGCCTCGACAAGGTTGGCCACCAAGGCACCCAGCGTATCGTTGTCGCCAAACTTGATTTCGTCATTGACCACCGTGTCGTTTTCGTTGATCACGGGCAACACGCGGTGTTGCAACAAGGTCAGCAAGGTCGAGCGAGCATTGAGGTAACGCTCACGGTCAGCCAGATCGGCGTGCGTGAGCAGCACCTGCGCACTGCCCATGCCGTGAAGACGCAACTGGGTTTCATACATTTGCGCCAAGCCCATCTGGCCTACTGCGGCAGCAGCTTGCAAGGCTGGCACTTCACTAGGACGGGTGGTCCAGCCCAGCCGCTTCATGCCTTCGGCAATGGCGCCACTGGAAACCATGATGACTTCTCGTCCGTCCCCGGCCAATTGGGCCAGCTGACGGCACCACTCGCCAATAGCGGCCTCATCCAGACCTCGCCCCTCATTGGTCACTAGGCTGGAGCCGACCTTGACCACGATGCGGCGTGCATCGCGCAAGAGAGGTGAAAGTTGTGCGGTCATCAGACTCTCGCTCGAACGTTTTACTCAGGCGTCACATCGGCAAAGCGGGGATCGATATCCACCACACCCTGCTCCTGAATCTGCTGGGTACGAATGTGTTTGTAAATTTCGCGGATCAGGCCTTCGCAGCCCTCGCGGGTCAAGGCCGAAATCTCGAACACAGGCCCTTTGTAGCGCATGCGTTTGACGATGTCCTTGACGCGTTCTTCCCGCTCCTCTGCAGGCACCATATCCAGCTTGTTGAGCACCAGCCAGCGGGGCTTGGCGTACAGCTCGGCGTCGTACTTCTTAAGTTCGGCTGCAATCGCTTTGGCCTGTGCAACCGGGTCCACGCCTTCGTCAAAAGGGGCAATGTCCACAATATGCAGCAGCAGGCGGGTGCGCTGCAGATGGCGCAGGAACTGATGGCCCAGGCCCGCGCCCTCTGACGCGCCTTCAATCAACCCAGGCACATCGGCCACGACAAAGCTTTGCTCGGGCCCCACACGCACCACGCCCAGGTTGGGGTGCAGCGTGGTAAACGGGTAATCGGCAATTTTGGGACGTGCATTAGACACGGCCGCGATAAAAGTTGACTTGCCCGCGTTGGGCATGCCCAGCAGACCCACATCGGCCAGCACCTTGAGTTCGAGCTTGAGGTTTTTGCGCTCACCCACGTGGCCCGGGGTTTTCTGGCGTGGCGCGCGGTTGATGGCGCTCTTGAAACGCAAGTTGCCAAAGCCGCCATCACCACCTTTGGCGATCATCAGTTTTTCGCCAGCATGCAGCAGCTCGTAGAGCACCTCGCCCGTTTCGGCGTCGGAAATGATGGTGCCCACCGGCATCTTGAGCGTGATGTCATCACCCATGGCGCCGAACATGTCCGAGCCCATACCGTGTTGGCCACGCTTGGCCTCGTGGCGGCGCGAATAGCGGTAATCAACCAGAGTGTTGAGGTTGGGATCAGCCAAGGCAAACACGTGCCCTCCGCGACCACCATCACCACCGTCGGGGCCGCCGAACTCCTTGTACTTCTCATGACGGAAGGAGACGCAGCCGTTCCCGCCGTCACCCGCAGCGATGTCAATATAGGCTTCGTCAACAAACTTCATGATGTATCCAGTGCATAAAGCGAAAAGCCCCGACGGGCGGGGCTGCTTCGCTGAAAACGGAACCAGGCTTAAGCGGCCGGGGTCACGTTCACGGTGTGCTTGTTCAGCTCGCCTTTGGTTGCGAACGACACATGGCCGTCCACCAGAGCAAACAGGGTGTGGTCCTTGCCGATACCCACGTTGTTGCCAGCGTGGAATTTGGTACCGCGTTGACGCACGATGATGGAGCCTGCGCTGATCAGCTGACCGCCGAAAGCTTTCACACCCAGCATCTTGGGCTTGGAATCGCGCCCGTTTCGCGTAGAGCCGCCGCCTTTTTTCTGTGCCATGACCTGTTCTCCTTAGGCAGCGATCGCACCGATTTGCAGTTCGGTGTATTGCTGACGATGACCTTGACGCTTTTGGTAGTGCTTACGAC
>JACCDV010633416.1_pt1 | contig 56449 bp, 58 predicted proteins | sample 7446131 | NCBI WGS metagenome assembly JACCDV01 (sample SAMN15323448, study PRJNA562643) | freshwater metagenome | isolation source: river surface water | place: USA:Blue River Watershed | collected 2017-08-17
AAAAATAGCAAAAGAAAACGTTTTCGTAAATAGCTATTTACAATTTTTCCAAAATCTTTTTGTTAATCGCTTTCACCAAAGCTGGACCTTCATAAATAAATCCAGTATAAAGCTGAATCAAACTCGCACCAGCATTCAATTTTTCAATCGCGTCTTCAGCCGTGTGAATTCCCCCTACTCCAATGATTGGGAACGATTGATTACTTTTTTCCGAAAGAAAACGAATCACTTCAGTAGAACGCTTGGTTAATGGTTTTCCAGACAATCCGCCCATTTCAGATTTGTTTTCTGATTGCAAGCCTTCACGAGAAATCGTAGTATTCGTTGCAATTACACCTGCAATTTTAGTTTCATTGACGATATCAATAATGTCTAAAAGTTGCTCATCAGTTAAATCGGGAGCGATTTTTAGCAAAATTGGCTTTTGTATTGATTTTGCGTTGTTTTGATTTTGAAGTGTTTGTAATAACTCTGTCAAAGGCTTTTTATCTTGTAATTCGCGAAGATTTGGCGTGTTTGGCGAACTCACATTCACCACAAAATAATCGACATACGGAAACAAAGCTTCAAAACAGATTTCATAATCTTTTACTGCTTCTTCGTTTGGCGTGACTTTATTTTTTCCGATGTTTCCACCAATTAAAACCCCTTTGTTTTTTTTCAAACGTTCGACTGCTTCTTTTACACCACCATTATTGAAACCCATTCGGTTGATAATGGCGTTGTCTTCTTTTAATCGGAACAAACGTTTTTTAGGATTTCCTTCTTGTCCAACTGGCGTCAACGTTCCAATTTCAATAAATCCGAAACCAAAATTCGATAATTCTTGATATAGTTTCGCATCTTTATCAAAACCTGCCGCTAATCCAACCGGATTTTTAAATTTAATTCCGAAAACTTCTCGTTCTAAACGAGCATCTTTTACTTCGTAAAGCGCTTGAAATAAGCCTGAAAAACCTCGGATTTTATTCAGAAAACGAATTAATGAAAAAGTAAAATAGTGCACTTTTTCTGGATCGAAACAGAAAAGTAACGGACGAATGAAGATTTTGTACATATTGTGTTGTGTTGTTGTGCAAAAGTAAGAAAATGCTATTCCAAAAAAAAAAGTATTGATGCATTTTGTAACAATAAAAGATTTGGTGCGTATAATTAGCAAGAACAAGTTCAAGAACAATTTTAAAAATTTATTTAGGAACACAGATTGAAGAAATTAAAAAATTAAAAAAATCGGTGTAAATTTCTAAAATCGGTGTCATCTATGTTCCAAAAAACAATTAAGTATATTCAAAATTCTAATTTCTAAATTCTAATTTTAAAATGGCTCAAACTCCTTCCAACATGTTACCTCTGGGCACGATTGCTCCTGATTTTAATTTGAGAGACACGAATGCTACCGATTTTAAAACGTTTGCTGATTGTAAAGGCGAAAAAGGAACAGTTGTCATGTTCATTTGCAATCATTGTCCGTTTGTGCATCATGTGATGGACGAGGTAATTCGTGTGGTGAACGATTATCGTGTGCAAGGAATAGGTTTTGTGGCGATTTCGAGTAATGATGTGGTGAAATATCCGCAGGATGCACCTGAATTAATGACTGAATTTGCCTTTGAAAACGGATTTGAATTTCCATATCTATTTGACGAAACTCAAGAAGTAGCCAAAGCCTACGATGCTGCTTGTACGCCTGATTTTTATCTTTTCGACAATCAAAATAAATTGGTTTACCGAGGACAATTAGACGACAGCCGACCTGCAAACGGCATTCCGCTTAGTGGTTCTGATTTACGCAGTGCTATTGATGGTGTATTAATGAATCGATTAATTAATCCGGAGCAGAAACCGAGTATTGGGTGTAATATTAAGTGGAAGTAGTTAAGTAAAGTCTCCAATTAAGATAATCAGAACTAAAATTAAGATTATTATTAAGTAAACTAAAAAATGGAATTTCTGAACCTTCTTCTCTACTCTATAATCTGAAATCATAATAGTTTCAGTACTTGCGATAATTTCATTATCAATAAGGAGTTGATCAATAATAACTCTATCTTTATTTAATAAAAAGAATAGAGTTCCATCACTAATATCAGAGTTTTCATTTCTATTGTGATAGTAATCTATATTGTTTTCAAGTAAAAAATTTTCAAAAAGGATATAATCTTTGAATAAAACATTGAGCTTGAAATGTTTTTGGAATTTTACTTCTGCTGAATTTGCCATTTAAAACTACTTTTTTCTAAAAAAATGGATAATTATGAAAACAACTGATAAAAATAAAAGCAAAACTGCTTTTATCGAAAATTGAATTCGAATTGTATTCCAATTCATAGTTTCTGTCTTATCAGAATTAAACTTAACAGTTAAAATTAAAAACAAAACAAAAAATACAATTGCCAAATAAATAAAAAGTTTTTTCATAGTCTAATCAAATAATCACTTTCTCACCAAAACCACCTCAATCGGATTATTAGTTCTTGGTCCGAAAGTTCTGGCTTGGCGTTCGTTTTCACTTGAACACAAAATGTACATATTGAAAGCTTGTAATTGTACCAATTGTACTTTGAACTTTCCTTTTGTATCTTGAATTTTGATAAAAAATTCTTCTGCAGGAAAGGTATTGGTTACTGAAAGTAAATAGGTATCTCCAGCATAAGGGAAAAACCATTTTACGGGTTCGTTTGGTTTACTAATTACATTATTTCTAGTAAAAACTAGTGGTTGGTTGCCGTATTTCCAGCTGTATTTATTGTTCTCGTTGATGACTTCTTCTCCTTTTTCGTTGACCAAAGTAATTTTTAAATCGGGAATATTATCTGATTTTCCTTCTTCATGAGCTTTTACTACTAAATACGAAGTAAAATCAAAGCCACAATGCGGCACTTGCCCGAATGAGAACAAAGAGAAAAGAAGAAAGAAAAAAGATAATTTGGTTTTCATAGCTAATAATTGGTTGTAAAAATACAAAAACAATACCAAAAAAATATCCGCCTTTCGACGGATAGAATTTTATTTTGTTAGGTATGCGTAAATTTTTTCTCTTTCTTCATCAGAAATTTTAGCTTCCTTTTGCATTTTTAACAGAATTGGTTTCCATTGTTCTGCATTAAAATCTTTAGGATTATACAAATCGTGACATTTGGCACAATTGTTTTCATAAATAAATTGCCCTTCATCAACAACTGGTGAAACAGAAACTTCTGGTTTAGAGATTGGCAACGTTTGAACTTGCTCTTTTTGGGTTGAGCATGAAAGGGATAATACTAATATCGCTACAATTGTGATTGTTTTTTTTATCATTTATTTTGATTTTAATTAGAATTCTAAGTTTTGGTTTTATGGAACTACGAAAGAAACAGCATTAACTACATTCATATTTAAATTAGGGAAAATCATTTTGTTAAGATTAGCATCTAGATATTCATTGCTCCAAAATGAATCTCCATAAGCTTTTACATAAACGGTTTGCCCTGATGAAAATCCGGCATTAATTAAATCGGTTTGACTTAATGTTACTTGAAATGGATTTATCTGCGCTACATACGTTACAGAATAATGCATGTAATTAACATTACTTACATTAGCATTAGTAGATAAAAAATATCGAAGATACCTTCTATTTGAAGTGTTTCCCGCAGGATTTGTAGTGATTGATAAAACAACTTGATTTGAGGCAACAGACACTTGTAAATCGGTTACTTCTGTAGAAGATAATTTACCTAAAGATGGCGTTGCAGTAATGGCAGTTGCACCACCTTGATGCACTACATTAAACTTTTTAAAATTACCATAATTTTCTTTTTCGTATTCAATTGTATAGGTTCCAAAGGGAACATCTTCTAATACAAACTGACCATTACTATTAGTTAATGCCGTTATTAATGGATTGGTTCCATTTACTTTAACTAACATATTAGATTTATCGAGTTGCGCAGTTCCCTCATCATATAAATTGACAGAACCCGTAATGTTTGCTTTTGTGATTACATCATTACCTGAATCATCGCTACTACACGACATTAATCCTAATGTAAGGATAAACATTAAAATATTAAGTTTCATATCTCTCAAAGTAAATTACACTTTTATTATTTTCATTTAATATCTCTCAAATTTAAACAATAATATTTCAGTGCCGTAAATTTTTTAAATAAAAAAATCCCGAAACATAGTTTCAGGATTTATATCACTTCGTACTTTTTACTTCGTACTTAAAACTTTACTTCACATCCATTAATTCCACATCAAAAACTAAAGTTGCATCTGGTGGAATAACCCCTCCAGCACCTCTAGAACCGTATCCTAAATAAGATGGAATTACAAAACGAGCTTTGTCTCCCACTTTCAATAAAGCAATACCTTCGTCCCAACCTTCGATAACTTGACCAACACCTAAAGTGAAATCAATAGGCTGTTTTCTTTTATATGAAGAATCAAAAACTTGCCCGTTTTCTAAAGCACCTTGATAGTGAACTGATACTTTTTTACCTTTTTCAGCTTGTTTACCGCTTCCTTTTTGGATGATTTGGTAACGTAAACCACTTTCCGTTTTTTGGAAACCAGCAGCTAATTTTTCTAATGCTTCTTCTGCTAATCTTTTTTGCTCAGCAATTCTTTTTTCTCTCGAACCTTCAAATGTTCTGAAAGCTTCAATTGCATTCCATTTTTGAGCTTCTTCTCCTACTCTTACAATTTCTAATGAATCAATTGTATCTCCTTGTGCAATAGTATCAACCACATCTTGACCTTCAACAACGTGACCAAAAACGGTGTGTTTTCCATCTAACCAAGACGTTTCAACATGGGTAATGAAGAATTGAGAACCGTTAGTTCCAGGTCCAGCATTAGCCATTGATAAAACTCCAGGTCCATCGTGACGTAAACTTGGGTGAAACTCATCATCAAAGTTGTAACCAGGACCACCCGTTCCTTGCCCTTGAGGACAACCACCTTGTATCATAAAATCAGGAATTACACGGTGAAATTTTAATCCGTCGTAATATGGTTTTCCCATTGGACGAGCCGAATTTTCTAATTGTCCTTCTGCTAATCCTACGAAATTTCCAACCGTTCCTGGTGTTAAATCGTGTGTTAATTTTACTAAAATAGTACCTCTTGAAGTATTGAATTTAGCGTATATTCCGTTTTCCATGCTTTTGTTTTTAAATTTGAAAGTGCAAAATTACAAAATTAATTGGTAGATTTGATAAACAAATATCGATTACAATGGAAGCTAATGATTACTTAAATATCAACAAACAAACTTGGAACAATAAAGTAGAGGTTCATGTGAACTCGGATTTCTATGACATGGAAGGTTTTCTGAAAGGAAAATCAACATTAAATTTGATTGAATTGGATTTACTTGGTGATGTTTCAAGTAAAAAAGTACTGCATTTACAATGTCATTTTGGTCAAGATACTATGACTTTAGCCAGAATGGGCGCCAAAGCTACCGGAATTGATTTGTCTGACAAAGCCATTGAAAAAGCTAGAGAAATCAACAATAATTTGAACTTAGATGCAACTTTTATTTGTTGCGATATTTATGATTTGCCGAATCATTTAGACGAAAAATTCGATATTGTTTTTACCAGTTATGGCACTATTGGTTGGTTTCCTGATTTGGATAAATGGGCTAAAATAGTTTCGCATTTCTTAAAACCAGATGGAAAATTTGTCTTTGCCGAATTTCACCCAGTAGTTTGGATGTTTGACAATGATTTTAAAGAAGTTTTCTATAATTATTTCAATGTAGCTCCCATTTTAGAAGACGAATCGGGAACTTATGCCGATAAAGAAGCTTCACTTCAAACCACAACCATCACTTGGAATCATCCAATTTCAGAAGTTTTAAATGCTTTGATTTCAAATGGATTGGAAATTATTTGTTTTAACGAATTTGATTATTCTCCTTATAATTGTTTCAATCAAACCGAAGAATTTGAACCGAATAAATTCCGAATCAAGCATTTAGAGAACAAAATTCCAATGGTGTATTCGCTTTCGGCAACTAAAAAATAATCTACTATCTTTGCAGCATGCGAATTGATATTATTACCGTTTTACCCGAATTAATGCGAAGTCCGTTTGAAGCTTCCATCATGAAACGTGCCATTCAGAAAGGATTGGTCGAAGTCCATTTTCATAACTTAAGAGATTACACTACAAATAAACAAAGAAGTGTAGACGATTATCAATTTGGTGGTGGTGCTGGTATGGTAATGATGGTGCAACCCATCGATGATTGTATTTCAAAACTAAAAAGCGAAAGAACCTACGACGAAATCATTTACATGACGCCAGATGGAGAAACGCTAAATCAAAAAATGGCAAACTCCATTTCGATGTACGAAAACATTATGATTTTATGCGGACATTATAAAGGAGTAGACCAACGTGTTCGCGATATGCATATTACACGAGAAATTTCGATTGGTGATTACGTATTAAGCGGTGGCGAAATTGGAGCAATTGTTTTTTGCGATGCAATTATTCGATTAATTCCTGGTGTTTTAAGTGATGAAACTTCTGCTTTGACGGATAGTTTTCAAGATAATTTACTATCACCACCTATTTACACACGTCCTGCAGAATACAAAGGATTGAAAGTCCCGGAAGTATTATTGAGTGGCAACTTCGGAAAAATTGAAAAATGGCGTGAAGATATGGCGTATGAACATACTAAAAACAGACGCCCTGATTTATTGGAAAACGATTAATAGGTTTTGATGTTCTGATATTCTGATGTTCTGATATTCTGATGTTCTGATGTTCTGAAAATCTACTATCCGAAAATCCATTTTTCCACATATTTTAGAATTGAAATTTGATTATTCATTTTTTTTTTATAATTTTGCACCCACTTTGAACCAACCTCTGGCGATAGACGTGTATGTTGCTTTGAATCAAACATTTATAATTTAAACTATGTCAAATTTAGTTGATTTCGTAAATAACGAATTAGTTGCGAAAAATGATTTCCCTGCTTTTGGTGCTGGTGATACTATCACTGTGTACTACGAAATTAAAGAGGGTGAAAAAACTAGAACTCAGTTCTTCAAAGGAGTTGTAATCCAAAGAAGAGGTGCTGGAGCTACTGAAACTTTTACAATTCGTAAAATGTCTGGATCTGTTGGTGTTGAACGTATCTTCCCAGTTAACATGCCAGCTTTACAAAAAATTGAAGTGAACCAAAGAGGTAAAGTACGTAGAGCTCGTATCTTCTACTTTAGAGATCTTACTGGTAAAAAAGCAAAAATCAAAGAAAGAAGATACAAAAACTAATTTGTACTTTCTCAAGTATAAAAAGCCGCAACAATGTTGTGGCTTTTTTTATTGAATTTTATTCAAGATTTAAGCAAAATCGCCCCATTATTTCTTTCAAATTTCCTATATTTGGCAGATTTTACAAATTATATTCAAACAAACACATAACATCCATGTCTAATCAGTCTAAAATAATGTATACCATTACGGATGAAGCGCCAATGTTGGCAACACATTCGTTTTTACCTATTGTAAAAGCTTTTACAAAACCTGCAAATATTGCTATCGAAACAAGAGATATTTCATTGGCAGGAAGAATTTTAGCTAACTTTCCAGAATTCTTAAAAGAAGATCAAAAAGTAGGTGACGCGCTTACCGAATTAGGGCAACTAGCTAACACCCCAGAAGCTAACATTATAAAATTACCAAACATTTCAGCTTCAGTAATTCAATTAAAAGAAGCTATTGCAGAATTACAATCACAAGGTTTTAATATTCCAAACTACCCAGAAGAGCCACAAAACGATATTGAAAAAGAAATCAAAGCAAAATATGCTAAAGTTTTAGGTTCAGCTGTAAATCCAGTTTTACGTGAAGGAAACTCGGACAGAAGAGCTCCAAAAGCGGTTAAAAACTACGCAAAAGCGAATCCGCACAGAATGGGAACTTGGGCTTCAGATAGCAAAACTGAAGTGGCTCACATGAATTCTGGTGATTTCTACGGAACAGAAAATTCTACAACCGTTGAAAAAGACGGAAAATTCAGAATTGTTTTCAATTCAGATAATGGAGCAACTACGGTTTTAAAAGATTTCGCTAACTTAAAAGCAGGTGAAGTTATTGATAGCTCGGTTATGAACTTGAATGCTTTAAAACAATTCGCAGCAGTTACAATTGCTGATGCTAAAGCGAAAAACGTAATGCTTTCTACTCATTTAAAAGCAACGATGATGAAGGTTTCGGATCCAATTATTTTTGGAGCTATCGTTGAAACGTTCTTTGCTGATGTGTATACAAAATATGCTGATTTATTCAAATCATTAGATATCAATCCAAATAACGGATTACAAGATTTATACAATAAAATTACAGGAATTCCTCAAGAAGAAGAAATCAAACAAGCCATTGCTGATGCTCTAGGTAACGGACCACGTGTGGCTATGGTGAATTCAGATAAAGGAATTACCAATTTCCACGTTTCTTCTGACGTAATTGTAGATGCTTCTATGGCTGCTTTAGCACGTAGTGGTGGAAAAATGTGGAATGCAGAAGGAAAAGAAGAAGATACTATTGCCATTATTCCAGACCGTGCTTATGCTGGTTTCTATTCGGCTTGTATTGAAGAAATGAAAGAAAATGGTACTTTAGACCCTAAAACAATCGGTTCAGTACCGAATGTTGGATTAATGGCTCAAAAAGCAGAAGAATATGGCTCGCACGATAAAACATTCCAATTAAAAGAAAACGGAACAGTTAACGTAGAAGACGAAAACGGAAACGTTTTACTATCTCAAAAAGTAAAAGCGGGTGATATTTTCAGAATGTGTCAAGTAAAAGATGCTCCTATTCAAGATTGGGTAAAATTAGCGGTAAACAGAGCAAGATTATCAGATACTCCAGCTATTTTCTGGTTAGATAAAGGAAGAGCGCACGATAGAGAAATCATTAAAAAAGTAGAAAAATACTTAAAAGATTACGATACAACTGGCTTAGACATTCGTATTTTAGATGTAAAAGATGCCATGAAAGAAACATTGAGAATCATCCGTCAAGGAAAAGATGTAATTTCTGTTTCTGGAAATGTTTTACGTGATTACTTAACCGACTTATTCCCAATTTTAGAATTAGGAACTTCGGCTAAAATGTTATCAATCGTTCCTTTAATGAATGGTGGTGGATTGTTTGAAACAGGTGCAGGTGGTTCTGCTCCAAAACACGTTGAGCAATTTATAGAAGAAGGTTATTTACGTTGGGATTCATTAGGTGAATTCTTAGCATTACAAGCTTCTTTAGAACATTTAGCACAAACACAAAACAACGCAAAAGCACAAGTTTTAGCAGATACTTTAGACGAAGCGAATGCAAAATTCTTAGCTGAAGACAAATCGCCAGCAAGAAAAGTAGGTGGAATAGATAACAGAGGTTCACATTTCTATTTAGCTTTCTATTGGGCACAAGCGTTAGCAAACCAAACTAAAGACGCGGAATTAAAAGCAACATTTGCTCCAATTGCTGAGGCAATGAATACTAACGAAGCAAAAATTGATGCAGAATTAATTACAGCTCAAGGTAAAGAACAAAAAATAGGTGGTTACTATCATCCAAGTTTTGAATTAACTGAAAAAGCAATGCGTCCAAGTGAGACTTTAAATACAATTTTAGCTCAATTAAGCTAAACTTAATATTCAGAATAATAAAGGCGACCGATTGGTCGCCTTTATTATTTCTTTTCTATTGGTTTTATATATTCTATTGTAAACTTAGCTGCAACACCTGTGTTTAAGTTCCAATCGTTTGTTGTAATTAAGTTTCCATTTCCGTCATAAAGAGCAAATGTTGCCGTATTTGGACCTGCTAAACCTTGATTTAATGCCACAATATCGATGGTGTTTTCTCCTTCTCTAAGTTCTATAAAACTAGTTTTAAATTCGGTTTCTAAAAAAATAACATTGTAAGCAACAATATTATTCAATAAGATTTTAACTTTATCTCCATCTGGATCCATATGATCTCTAGTCATAATTTTTATAACCGGAGTATTGACTTTAAACTTTCCAAAAAACACATCATCCCAACTTCCTTGTTGTGTTTCTTTATTCAGTTTGTCTTTTATTGCATCACCAGGATTTTTAAATTCCGATTTTACCACAAGAACACTTTCCTTTTTTTGAGGTTGATTTAAAATAGAAAAACGTTTTAAATAATCGTCTTTTTTATCAAAAATACTTTGGTAAGGCAAAGTCATCGTATTAGATCGTGTATCAACTTTTGCAGGTTCATCCCAATCTAATTTCAGTTTTATAGTTTTTTTAAAAGGATTTTCCTTTTGAGCCAAAACTGACACAAATTGAAATAAAGAAAAAAGAATAAATAGTTTGATTTTCATTGACTAATACTTGTAAAATGTAAAATTAAAACAATAATTGATTTTTGATTACAAATTAACATTTGTTTTAAATTATTGCGATTTTTTTTCGTGAAATTTGTACTACAAAATTTATACCGAAAAATGCATCAATTAAAAAAATACTGGATATTACTGTTTATTTCAACTTTTGTTTTTAGTCAAGAAAAAGTAACAGTAAGTGGAATAATTTCTGATGTTAGTAATAACGAAACTTTAATAGGTGTTTCTGTGTATGTTAAAGAATTAAATATTGGAACCTATACCAATGAATATGGTTTTTATTCTTTAACAGTACCAAAAGGAAACTATGAAATTCAAATTAGCTACATTGGTTTTGAAACTATTGTAGAAAAGCTGGAAATAAGAGAAAACACTAAAAAAAATTATACCTTAAAAGAGAGCAAACAAGAACTACAAGAAGTTGTAATTACAAGTAATATTTATAAAAACAATGTAAAAAAACCTGAAATGAGTGTTAACAAACTCTCTGTTAATACGATAAAACAAATGCCAGCCATTCTTGGAGAAACAGATTTAATCAAATCTATATTAACACTACCGGGTGTTACAAATGCTGGAGAAGGACAATCGGGATTTAATGTTCGAGGTGGAGCTGCTGACCAAAACTTAGTTGTATTGGATGAAGCTACCATATATAACACTTCTCATTTATTCGGGTTCTTTTCTGTTTTTAATACCGATGCAATAAAAGATATAAAATTGTATAAAGGAGGTATTCCCTCGAGATTTGGTGGTAGAGTTGCTTCTGTTTTAGAAATTTATCAAAAAGATGGAAACAGTTCTGATTTTCATATGAATGGAGGAATTGGAATCATTTCAAGTAGATTGCTTGCAGAAGGCCCAATCATTAAAAATAAAGGTTCGTTCTTATTTGCAGGAAGAAGTTCGTATGCTCATTTATTTTTAAAATTAACCGATAATAAAAACTCGGCCTATTTTTATGATTTGAACACCAAACTAAGTTATAAACTTAACGAAAACAACAACTTATATTTATCTGGTTATTTTGGACGAGATGTTTTTAGCTTGAATGAAAGCTTTGTGAATACCTACGGAAACTCGGTTTTTAATTTGAGATGGAATCATTTATTTTCAGATAAATTGTTCTCTAATTTATCCTTAATTTATAGTGATTATTATTATGGATTAACTCTTGATTTCATTGGATTTAACTGGGATAGCGGGATTAAAAATTATAATTTAAAGTATGATTTTAAGCACTATGTATCCGATAAAACAAAATTGTATTATGGTGTAAACGCGATTTATCACGATTTTAATCCTGGAAAGATTGAACCTACAAACAGTACATCCGGAATTAATCCAGATCAGTTAGCCAAAAAATATGCATTTGAACCTTCAGCTTACATTGATGTAGAGCAACAAATTACAGATAAGCTAAGTATCAATTACGGAATTCGTTATAGTAAATTTTACCGATTAGGAAACGAAGAAATAAATATTTACGCCAATAATCAAGCTGTTACCTACAATCCAGATTTTGATATTTATGAAAAAGCGACTCCAATTGGAACAAAATATTATGGAAAAAACGATATAATTTCGCAATTTGGTAATTTTGAACCTCGTTTCTCAGTAGCTTATATATTAAACGATAACAGTTCTATTAAAGCAAGTTACAATAGAATTTCGCAATATTTACATTTGATTTCTAATACACAATCACCTACTCCATTAGATGTTTGGGCTCCTAGTGATGATTATTTAAAACCTCAAATTTTAGATCAAGTAGCACTTGGATATTTTACTAATCTTAATGATGATAATTACACATTAGAAATCGAAACATTCTACAAAAAACTAAAAAACAGATTGGATTATATTGATGGAGCTGATTTAATTGCTAACGACGATATTGAACAAGTAGTCCTAAATGGCGAAGCTAGAGCGTATGGATTAGAAATCTTAGCTCGAAAAAACAACGGAAAGTTAAACGGTTGGGTTTCCTATACTTTATCGCGTTCCGAACAAAGAACACCAGGAAGAAATTCGATTGAATCTGGAATAAACAATGGCGATTGGTACAAAACGGGTTGGGATAAATTACATAACATTTCTGTTACCGGAATGTATAAAATTAATGAAAAATGGAGTTTAAGCAGTATTTTTTCATTACAAAGCGGACAACCAGTTACTTATCCAAACGGACAATACGAATATCAAGGAATTACTGTACCAACGTATGGTCAAAGAAATGAAAACCGACTACCTACTTACCATCGTTTAGATATTTCAGCTACATTAATTCTAGAAAAAAATAAAAATAGAAGTTGGTACGGAGAATGGGTTTTCGGAATTTATAATGTTTACAGTAGAAAAAATGCTGCTTCAATTAGTTTTAGACAAAACCAAGATTCAAGAAATAATGAAGCGGTTCGTCTTTCTATTTTCGGAATTGTGCCAAGTGTAACCTATAATTTCAAGTTTTAGTTATGGTAAAGAATATATTAAAAATAGTAAGCCTGTTCATTATTTCAGTTGCATTTTTTAGTTGTGAAGATGTAGTTGACATTGATTTATCAACGGCACCTGCAAAATTGGTCATTGATGCCTCAATCAAATGGCAAAAAGGAACGGCAGGAAATGAACAAACAATAAGATTAACCACTACGACTGACTTCTATGCTACAACGATTCCGACTGTTAGTGGCGCAACCGTTTTCATAACTGATGGTAATGGCATTCAATATGATTTTATTGAAACACCTGGAAGTGGCAATTATGTATGTACTAATTTTAATCCCGAAATCAGACAAACATACACTCTAACAGTTATTTACGACAGTCAAGTTTATACAGCAACCGAATCATTAATTGAAGTTCCAACAATTGACAATATCGAACAAACTGAAAATGGTGGTTTTACTGGAGATCAAAAAGAAGTAAAATTCTTTTATCAAGATAATGGATTAGTTGATAATTTCTATTTAGAACAATACAATACTTCTTTTACCATTTTACCTGAATATGATGTAATAGATGATTCTTTTTTTCAAGGCAATCAAATGTTTGGATTATATACAAATGAAGACATGAAAACGGATGATGTATTGCAATTTACACTTCACGGTATCTCTGAAAGTTATTACAATTATATGAACATTTTATTAGGAATTGCGGGTACAAATGGAGGAAGTCCTTTTCAAACACCACCTGCAATAGTTAGAGGAAATATTGTAAACCAAACGAATACAAATAATTTTGCTCTTGGATTTTTTAGATTATCTGAAACCGATACCATAAGTTACATCGTACAGTAATTATCGTTACATTCGTAATCTAAAAATTGAACTAAAAAATGTCATCACATCACATTGTTAGAGACGATCAAGAACCAGCATTAATTATTGCTAATGGCGCTGCATGTAGCGAAGAGCTTATTGGGCAATTATTGGAATGGTCGCCACTTGTAATTGTTTTAGATTCGGCCATTGAGCGCGTTTTAGAACTTGGTATCAAAGTAGATGTACTTTTAGGAGATTTTGATAGAGATTTTAATCCAGAATATTACCTGCAAAAACAATATCCTTTAGAAATTGTTCATACACCCAATCAAGATAAAACCGATTTAGAAAAAGCTTTTGATTATCTTATTGAAAAAGGTCATAAAGCGGTAAACGTAATTTGGGCAACCGGAAAACGCGCCGACCATACTATTACCAACATTACCAATATAGTAGCTTATCGCAACCAATTGAAAATTGTAGTACTCGATGATCATTCAAAAGTATTTTTACTACCCAATAAATATGAAAAATGGTATACAGCTAATACAACACTTTCTTTAATTCCAATTGGAACCGTTTCGGGTATTACTACCAAAAACTTATTTTATCCTCTAAATAATGATGAATTAACAATAGGATATCGAACCGGAAGTAGCAATCATGTTTCAGAAGACGGAATCGTTTCTATTGAACATCAAAATGGCGACTTGTTATTAATGGAATGTTGGGACTAATTTTTTTGTATCTTCGTAAAAATGTTTTGTTATGAATACATTGGAACTAAAAAATAATCTAAAATTTAAAATTGACCTCATTAACGACAAGAAGTTTTTGGAGGCACTTGCTGTTTTAATAACTTCTAAAACAGAACAAATTATAACATTATCTAATGAACAAAAGAATAATTTAGAAGAATCTAGAAATGAATATCTTTCAGGAAATTATGAACACAATAATGTTCTAAATGAAGAAATGGAAAAATGGCTGAAAGAATAATTGTTTGGTCTTCAAAAGCAAAAATCGATTTAAAAAATCTTTATGAATTTTACAACTATCGTAATAAAAGTAAAGCTTATTCACTAAAATTACATAGAAAAATTCAAAAAGAAATTAAACTACTGCTTAAACAACCTGAAATTGGAAAAAAAACTAATAAAATCGGCGTTAGAGGTTTACTAGTTGAAAATCATTATCTTTTCTACGAAATTTTTCAAAAACACATTGTCGTTTTATCCGTTTGGGAAAACAGCCAAAACCCATCAAAATTAAAGCTTTAATGAAATTTCAAGTTGTTTCCGATTATAAACCTACGGGTGACCAACCTCAAGCTATTGAAAAACTTTCAAAAGGCATTGTTAATGGTGAAAAATACCAAACCTTGTTAGGAGTTACGGGTTCTGGAAAAACTTTTACCATTGCTAATGTGGTGCAAGAAGTACAAAAACCTACATTAGTTTTAGCGCATAACAAAACCTTGGCTGCTCAATTATATTCGGAATTCAAGCAGTTTTTCCCTAATAACTCGGTACAGTATTTTGTTTCGTATTACGACTACTACCAACCAGAAGCTTTTATTCCTGTTACAGGAACTTATATTGAGAAAGATTTGTCTATTAACGACGAACTAGAAAAACTGCGTTTAAGTACCACTTCTGCCCTACTTTCGGGTCGAAGAGATATAATTGTAATTTCTTCTGTTTCCTGTTTGTATGGTATTGGAAATCCCGTTGAGTTTCAGAAAAATGTGATTAATCTAGAAGTTAATCAACAGATTTCGCGTACCAAATTATTACATCAACTCGTACAAAGTTTATATTCGAGAACAGAAGCAGATTTTGCACCTGGAAATTTCAGAATCAAAGGCGATATCGTAGAAATTTTTCCAAGTTATGGAGATGAACCGTTCCGAATTCACTTTTTTGGAGACGAAATTGAAGAAATTGAAGCTTTTGATGCTAAAACAGCTCAAGTAATAGAACGTTATGAAAAACTAACGATTTATCCAGCCAATATGTTCGTGACTTCGCCTGATGTATTACAAAATGCGATTTGGGCCATACAACAAGATTTGGTAAAACAAGTGGATTATTTCAAAGAAATTGGCAAACATTTAGAAGCCAAACGATTAGAAGAACGTACCAATTTTGATTTAGAAATGATTCGCGAACTCGGTTATTGTTCTGGAATTGAAAATTATTCTCGTTATCTAGACGGTAGAGAACCTGGAACTAGACCTTTCTGCTTGTTAGATTATTTTCCAGATGATTATTTGATGGTGGTCGATGAAAGTCACGTTACGATTTCTCAAGTGCATGCCATGTATGGAGGTGATAGAAGTCGTAAAGAAAACTTGGTAGAATACGGTTTCCGATTACCCGCAGCTATGGACAATCGTCCGTTGAAATTTGAAGAATTTGAAGCGCTTCAAAATCAGGTAGTTTATGTTTCGGCAACTCCTGCGGATTACGAATTACAAAAAACGGAAGGTGTTTATGTGGAACAAGTCATTCGTCCAACAGGATTACTAGATCCAATAATTGAAATTCGACCAAGTGCGAATCAAATCGACGATTTAATTGAAGAAATTCAATTGCGTTGTGAAGCAGATGAACGGGTTCTAGTTACAACGTTAACCAAAAGAATGGCGGAAGAATTATCGAAATATCTAACAAAAGTTGCGATTCGTTGTCGTTATATTCACTCGGATGTAGATACTTTAGAACGTGTGGAAATCATGCAAGATTTGCGAAAAGGAATTTTTGATGTATTAATTGGTGTTAACTTACTTCGTGAAGGTTTGGATTTACCTGAAGTTTCGTTGGTTGCCATTTTAGATGCCGACAAAGAAGGATTCTTAAGAAGTCACCGCTCGTTAACCCAAACAGTAGGTCGTGCTGCGCGTAATGTGAATGGAAAAGCGATTATGTATGCGGATAAAATTACAGCTTCGATGCAAAAAACAATTGACGAAACCAATTACAGAAGAGAAAAACAAATTCGTTACAACACCGATAATAATTTACAACCTAAAGCGTTAAATAAAAGTTTAGGAAATGCCTTAAGTGGAAATTCGGTTTCAACTGGATATTTTGAAAAAGAAGCACTAAAAGCAGCCGAACCAGAAAGTTTATACTTATCAAAACCCGAAATAGAAAAGAAAATTCGCGACTTAAGAAAAATGATGGAGAAAGCGGCAAAAGAATTGGATTTCATGCAAGCTGCAAAATTCAGAGATGAAATTCAAGCATTACAAGAGAAGTTGTAATTTAAGCTATACTTTTGTCAAGCTGAACTCGTTTCAGCTTCTCAGTTAATAAACTAAAAATTTAGATTCTGAAACAAGTTCAGAATGACAATAACACAAAACGTTAATCAATAAACACATGAGCAACATTGCAAACATTCTAAAATTAGAAGACGAAATCAAAATCATCGAAGCAATTGGTGAGATTATTTGGGAAAAGAAAGAAGAAACAGATGATTTTTCAGCATTAACCGATGGCGAAAAAGTATTCGTTTACGTTGATATTTTTGAAGGCGCTATGGGAGAAGGCGGATTTTCGTTTTTCTTTACTTCTGAAGCTGGAGATTTTGTAGAAGACATAATTGTTGCTTATAAAGAAATCAAAGCTATCAAAACAGCGGAATTAATTGCTAAAGCATGGAGTTTATTTCCTTCTAAAGCCTATTCTCCAGATGTTGAAATCAGAAGAAACTTCATTAAAAAAGCAGACGAAACTTTAATTGGTGCCTGGGAAGATTTAGAAGAAGAATTCTTTAGCGAAGAAGGTGAAGATATTGTTGCTTTAATAGTGGATTATATCAAAGCCAACGAAAACGAGTTTGGAGCATAAAAGTAAATTTGCAAGATAAATCTTAATATTTTACTTTTATAAAATCAAAATTTACAAATTAAAAATGAAAAAAATTATTTCTCTAATTGCATGTCTTGTAATTTTTACATCATGTTCAGATGACTCTTCTTCAGAAAACAATCCCTTATCAGGTAGCATAACAGCTACTATTGACGGACAAAATTGGCGTTCGGATATTGCTATTGGAGCGGTTCAATCTGCAAATTTTAATGGATTAAACGGTAGTGTACTTCAAATTTTAGGTACAGCTTCAAACGGAACAACATTAGCTGTTAATATTCCGTTACAGAATTTAGCAACAGGAACATATACATTTAGCGGATTTGATGCAGAGGGAAATTTAAGTTATAACACTATGGACGATTCATTTAGTTCAGATGAAACAGGTGGAAGTTTTACATTAACAATTAGTTCTTATAACAGTACTAATGGTACAATTTCTGGAACTTTTAGTGGAACTTTAGTTGGTTTTGATTCTCCAACACAAATGGCCGTGACTAATGGTTCATTTAACAACATTACCATCATTAGCCAACAATTATATTCTAATGGTAATATTTCATTAAAATTAAACAATGGTACTGTTTTCAATATGGACGCAGATAGTAGTGACAATTTATTTTTGATGATTCAACAAGTAGATGAAGCAAACAAAATTGTTATTTATGGAAACAATGCAAACATAGGTTCCAATTTTGGAGTTTATTCAATTATGATTCCTAAAAATGCAACTGTAGGATCACATACAATTGATGGTAATAATTATGATGCTGGATTTAACAACAACTCTAATATCGATTATACAACTACAGGAGGTTCTATCAACATTACCTCTCATAATGGTAATACAATTGTAGGAACTTTTAATTTTACGGCAACTGGAAATTCGCAAACAATGACAATTTCACAAGGTAATTTTAGCATTACGCATAATTAAAAAAAGGTGACAGTAGTCACCTTTTTTTAATTATGTTGCTCTGAAAAGACAGACAATAAAACCTCTCCCTCAACCATTCGGTTTGGGGAGTTTTTCATTAAATGCAAAATGCGTTTCATGGCATACGGATTCAATCCCATATTAATACCTATTTCATTGATTTTAATCTGCTCTGCTTCATGTAAAACACCATCACAATGCATTAACAAAGCCAAACGATAAAACTGACAAATTCTGTTAAACTCATCTTTTATAACCGTAACAGCTCCTCTATTTTGGAATAATTGATGAAAAACAGCTTTTTCGATTTCCAATTCCATGGCTACCATTTCCAAAAAATCATACTCGCGATCATGCAATTCGCCATCAATTAAAGCAAATGCTATCATTTCTTGTAATAAACTAATTTTTTCTTGGTAACTGTCCATCTAAAGCGTATTTTTATATCATTGATTTACCAAATATAAAATGAAAAAGCAGTTTTTCCAATTTTTACCTCTTTTTTTATTAACATACTTTTATGGATGGTCGCAAGGAACAGTCACTTCCTTCACTGTTGAAGCTCCACAATTAAAGTCTTCTAAAAAGATTTGGTTGTATTTACCAGACGGTTACAGCACATCAAAAAAGAAATATCCCGTCATTTATATGCACGATGCCCAAAACTTATTTGACGATAAATCAGCCTTTGCTGGCGAATGGCATATTGATGAAACTTTAGACAGTTTAAAAGCCGAAGTAATAATAGTAGGAATCGAACACGGAAATGAAAAACGAATGGAAGAATTAACTCCATATCCTAACGAAAAATATGGTGGCGGAAAAGCAGACGCTTATTTAGATTTTATGGTCAACACCTTAAAACCTTACATAGATACAAATTATCGAACTAAAACAAGCAAAATGAATACCGCCATTGCGGGAAGTTCGCTTGGTGGCTTGGTTTCTTATTATGCTGTTTTGAAATATCCAAAAGTATTTGGAAAAGCCGCAATTTTCTCTCCTTCGTTTTGGTTTACTCATGATATTTATACCCTAACCGAAAATACCAAAAAATTAAAAACAAAGTTGTATTTTCTATGTGGTGATACTGAAAGCGAAACGATGGTGAGTGACATGGATAAAATGGTTGATTTAGTAAACGATAAACGTTGCTCTTGTATGCATTTAACTAAAAAGGTGATTGTAGCTGGTGGAAAACATAATGAAAAATTATGGAGTAATGCATTTGGAAAAGCGTACCTTTGGCTGTTTTAAATTTAGAATTTAGAATTTAGAAAAATTTAAATTTGAAATAGTATAATAATATAGATACAAATGAATAATAACGATGTTTTTAAGAAGTTACGCGTAGCACTTCAATTGCGCGATGACCAAATTATAGAAATTTTAAACCTAGTGAATTTTAGAGTCTCTAAAGGCGAGCTAGGCAATGTATTTAGAAGCGAAGACCATCCCAATTATATGGAATGTGGCGACCAATTATTACGCAATTTCCTTAACGGATTAGTAATTTATTTACGCGGCACAAAAGAAGAACCCAAAAACCCAAGAGAAGTTTTGGACCAAATCGCCAAAAACAAAACCGCTATACCAAGAGAAGACAAAAAACCCGAAACCAAAAAACCGTTCAAACCGAAAACAGCAACGGACAAAAAACCTTTTGGACAAGGAAAACCTTTCACTAAAAAACAAAAACCAGAAAGTCCTGTTGAACGTTTTAAGTTTAACTCTGGGAAGAATAAAAAGTAAGCAAATAATATACGAAAAAACCAGCAATAAATTAAGAAACCATTGTTGCTGGTTTTTTTATCGCAGCCTTTTATATTTTAAGTTTTGCAATAGCTTTTTAAAATTGCGTGCTGGCTTATACAATATCTTTGCTCCAAGAATTGTACTTTTATTTAGTTTCTCGGGTTCGTCTGTTCCTTGTCCTTTTAGTGTTAAAGCAAAAGTGCCCAGACGGTCGATTTTTACGATTTTGCCCTGAGCTAACTCTTCTCCTATTACCTGACTCATTCCTATAAGAACACCATAACAATCCGCTACAGTTAACGAACTACGACTGGAAATAATTTCGGCTAAATATTCTAAATCTACTTCACCCTTACTTACGGCACAAGGATAGTATTTTATTTGTGGTGGCGATGCAATATTATTTTGTTTGGGCACCATTTTAAATTCAATAGCCATTTTATTTTGATTTTATAAGAACAAAAATACAATTTATAAGTGATATATAATCAATTGCTGTACAGAATTTATAGTAATACCCTAGAGTAAATATTTATTTTCTCTAGGGAAATTAAACAATTACTTTAGGAAAAATGATTTTATTAAAAGTAATAAATCATTTTATATACTTGTTAAGCCACAAATTACATCAAGAGAAACCAGAAGTAGTTTTACATTTATTGCGTAACCTTTTTATTAGAGAACACTACTAACATAAATTTAATTTAGCAGTTTTTAAAATATTAAAATATATAGACTACAACTTTATACATGCATTTAACTAAAACTGCAGTTGATAAGATTCAGAGTCCGCTTGATCGTATGGTTGACCTAAAAGGCAGGAAAAAACGAGAAATATAATTTTTATAGTTTGAAAAAGTTGTATATATTTGATAATGTTTACTAATTAGAGGTTAGGCGAAGATAACGACATACAACAAAAATAATAAACAGATTTTAACTACAATAATGGACATTAAAGATTACGTAAAGAAATACAACTTTCCTTTTGATAAAGTTAAAACTGTTTTCAAAGAAGACTTCAATTCATTGTATTCTTCCGAAAAAGATTGGCTTAAAAATTTAGAAGATAAAATTCATCTTTTAAAAAATAAAGACAGTGAGGATGCAATAAAACAAGTGATTCAAATATTAAAAGGAACTGAATCTTTTAATGAATCTAACACTCCTATTTTGTCAACTTTTGTTAGCAAAATAAACACAATTGTTCGAATAGCAAACCGCATAAACAATTTTAAAGAAGGTACTAGTCTTGATATTGGTAATTTGAAATTGTATGATTTCTTCAATGCTATCAAATACTCAGATAATCTTCAAAATTTCAATTATCAGTTGAATAGTAATTTAGAAAACTTCTTACCACACATATTTTCAGTTATTAAACATTGTCAAAACCCCACTAATTACCCTGTTTATTACAAATACTGGAAGAACATACTTCGGGAGGTACTTTCAAAAAATGACAACTATGATTCAATGTGTACATTCTATAAAACTTTCCCATCGGATAATAGGCATTTAAATTTTGCAACATATTTGGGTGTAATTGGGATTCAAATAGCTAAAAACATTAATGAAAGCGGTATTACAATAACGAAGGACTCTAAAGATTATAAATACCTAACAAATGATGTGATAAATATTGAACGTTATAATTCAATACTTGATACCCAATTATCAAGCGGAACAGATAAACAGAATATTTCTAAAAAATATTGGCTTTATGCACCCGGAGAGAATGCCCATAAATGGGAAGAATTTTATGACCTTGGCATTATGGCATTAGGTTGGGATGAATTAGAAGATATCCGACAATATAATAGTCGAGAGGAAATAAAAGAAGCACTCGTTGCAGCATATGGTGGAGAGGGTTCTAAAAAGAATGATGTTTCTGCGAATTATGATTTTGTCAACACGATTAACATTGGTGATATTATAATTGCAAAGAAAGGTAGAGGCGAATTACTTGGTTTCGGAGAAGTAACTTCCAATTATATATATGACGAAAATCGTTCGGATTACAATAGCATTAGAAAAGTTGACTGGAAATTAAAAGGAAATTGGAGGGTTGATTTTAGTTTGGTTCTTAAAACCTTAACAGACATAACCTCATACCCAACAGACGATGAAAAATATAACACCTATTATGAAAGACTGCTTGGAATTATGACAACTGAATATTCTCCAACACAAAATACCATAGTAATGAGATTTCCATTAAATTCTATATTGTACGGACCTCCAGGAACGGGAAAGACATATAACAGTATTGACAAAGCCGTTGATATTGCTACAGGTTTGTCATCTGATCACATTTCAAACAAAAAGCAATTTGATGAATTGCGTAAGCAAGGACAAATTGAGTTCGTAACATTCCACCAGAATTATTCTTATGAAGATTTTATGGTTGGTATTCGACCTAATGTTAGTGAAACTACAAGTGAATTAAGTTTCAAAAAACATTACGGTATATTTTACGAAATTGCGAAGCGTGCTAAAGAAAACTACGAGAACTCTTTAAAAGACGAGCAGACAATATCAAGAGAAAATTGGGTAAATGAAAAATTTCAAGAGTTCAAAGAATATGTTGAATCCGAAATTGAAGAAAACGGCAAATTTGCCATAAAAAACAATGTTTCAATTTATGCGGTTGAAGATGAAGTTTTCATTTACACAGGCGAAAAAGAAAATGGTGAACTTTGGAAAAATCAACGAATTGGAATGCACTATGATGCATTAATAAACATTTATCTTGCTGACGTTCAAAATCGACAAGACATAAAGAAATTAGAAAACGTTCCCAGTTTAGAAAAACAACACGCAACATACAGTTTTGAACTCATTGAGAAATTCAGAGAATTTCTTATAGAAAAAGGGTACAAATTCCAATCAACGACTGTTAAAAAAGAACCTTTAAAAAACTTCGTTTTAATTATTGACGAAATCAACAGAGCAAACATTTCAAAAGTATTTGGCGAACTAATAACATTGCTCGAAGACGACAAAAGAATCGGCAAACCCAATGAATTGAAAATTACATTGCCAAATGGAGAAAAAGAATTTGGCGTTCCACCAAATCTTTATCTTATCGGCACTATGAATACGGCTGACAAGTCTATTGCTCTTATTGATATTGCTTTGCGTAGAAGATTTGAGTTTATTGGTTATTATCCTGATTACGAGAACGAAAAATTAAAACCTGAAGTAAGAACATTACTTCAAAAAATAAACGAAGAAATATACAAACTTAAAAATTCTGCCGATTACTTGATTGGTCACGCTTACTTTATGAAAGACGAATCGATTGAAATAACTTTAAGAAACAAAGTTATTCCTCTTTTAATGGAATATTTTTCAGGAAAAACAAAAATCGTTTCAGACATATTCAATGAAACAAATTGGAAAGTTGAATACGACACTACAAAATTTAATTGGACAATATCGCTACGATAAATGAAACAAACTTTGTTTGAATATGATAATTGGGTAAAAGTTGAAAATTCAACAACCTTGTTACATTCACTAAAATCAATTTGGGGACAACGAAATTTTGTAGACTTAACTAAAGAATTAGAAGAGAACGAAACCGACAAAAACTTCCAACCGTTTTTACGATTTTCACACAACGAAATTAGAGCAAACAATTATGTTGGCTTCATTCAAACGGCAAACGACTTAATAGAAATTTATCCAAAAGTATTTCGTAATTGTCCAGAGAAAGACAAAAACGATATGCTAAGCCATATTTTTTTTTGGTTCAACTATTGTCGTAAATGGAAATTCCCTTTTAGCCAAGCACAGCTGGATAGGCTTACTATTGACGAATTTCCTGAATTGATAATAAACTTAATTGCAAATCAATTTTTGGAAACTTTATCAAATCAACCTTTGACAATGTATCAACCTGTTGAAGAAGTAATGCAAACACCAAGAGGTTGCATAAATTTCAAACGATACATTTCAAACAGTTTAGCAAACGGTAATTTTCATAACATAGAATGTGATTATGAACCTTTCTTGTTTGACAACAAAGTAAATCGTGTTATCAAATATTGTTCACGATTTTTAATGAATCAAACAAAGTTTGCTGAAAACTTGCAAATACTTCAAGAAGTTGTATTCATTCTTGATGAAGTTGAAGACATTCCTTGTAATAGTTATGATATTGAAAATATTTTGATGAATTCGTTTTTTGACGAATACAACAAAGTTCTTGACAGTTGCAAATTGGTTTTGAATCAGCAACTTTATTCGAGTAATACCTACGACATATCACAATGGTGTTTGTTGTTTCCAATGGAATACATTTTTGAAGATTTTGTTGCAGGATTTTTAAAACAGCATTTTTCAAAAGACTGGAATGTAAAATATCAAAAATCTGATGAATATTTAGCAACAAATAATTCAGGTAGAAAAGTGTTCAATATGCAACACGATATTTTTCTAACTTCAAAACATACAGGTAAGAGAATAATTGTTGACACTAAATATAAGATTCGTTCGAAAAATTATAAAAACGATCCCAAAAGAGATATAGCTCAAGCTGACCTTTATCAAATGACAAGTTACGCATTTCGAAGAGGTTGCACAAACGTATTTCTTTTATACCCAAACTTATCAGATTCAATAAATGAGCCAGACATATTTGATATTACTTCAGGCTTTAATAAAGATGATAAGGTTACTGTTACCGCAACAGAAATTCCTTTTTGGACAGAAGAAAATTTTGACGCTAAAACACTTGAAAGTAAATTATATAACGCTTTGAAAACACAATTAGACAAATTAGAAAACGAAAGCCCGAACCGCTAACAGCCATTTGGCAAAACGGGGGATTTCGGTAACAATACACCGGGAAGTTCTCTGGAGTCTATACTTCACTTGATTAATTTGTATTTCAAAATCCCCGCCTTCGCCAAGTGGCGAAACGTTAGCACCAATACTATTTGGACGTTCTGAGAAAAAAAATTACCTTTGATACTATAAATGATATTATCATGAAACCACCCTATGACATTACTCCTAAAATATTAAAATTAATAACATCTATTTCTGAGAAATTAGGAGAAGTTAATGCTAATTATCTTAACAAACAATCCCCACAACTAAGAAAACAGAATAGAATTAAAACGATTCACTCCTCATTACAAATTGAAGGTAATACTCTAACTGAACACCAAATTACAGCATTAATAGAAAATAGAAGAGTTATTGGGCCTGAAAAAGATATATTAGAAGTTCTAAATGCAATAAACCTTTACGATAATATTGAAAAATACAAATACTATTATGATACAAGCTTTTTAAAAGCTCATTTTGAATTAATGAAAGGACTGATTGAAAGTGCTGGCAAATATAGAAATCAAAATGTTGGAATAGTTAAAGGAAATAAAGTTGAACATATTGCTCCTCCGTTTGAGAATGTTCCTTTTCTTATGAATGATTTATTCGAATATTTAAAAGATTCCGAAGAATTAACTTTAATCAAAAGTTGCGTTTTTCATTATGAAATGGAATTTATTCATCCTTTTTTAGATGGAAATGGTAGAATGGGAAGGCTTTGGCAAACATTAATTTTAATGTCTGAATATCCAATTTTCGAGTTTCTACCTTTTGAAACTTTAATAAGTAAAACTCAAAGTGAATATTACAATTCTTTATCCATGTCGGATAAGTTAGGAAAATCGACAATATTTATAGAGTACATGCTTGATGTGATTAATAAATCTCTTGAAAGTTTATTGAACTACAACAATAGGACTTTTAAAGATATTGACAGATTAGAGTATTTTATAAATCTTGGAATAAAGGAGTTTACAAGAAAAGACTACATGAATACTTTTAAAGACTTATCATCTGCAACAGCAAGCAGAGATTTGAAAAAGGGCATTGAATTAAAATTATTTGAAAGTGTTGGAAATATGAACAAAACAAAATATATCATAAAATAATGACAACCGCTAGTATCAATTTACTTCAATGGCTACTTCCTGATAACTTCAAAAAATTCAGTTATTAAACCTACCTCCTCTTCAAATACCCAATCACCGTTTCATTAAAAACAACCGGTTGTTCTACATTCACCACATGACCGCAGTTTTGAATGATGAAAAGTTCAGCGGTTTTAACATGATTGGCAACGACTTGCTTTACGGAAGGTAAAAACATATAATCTTCTTCGCCCATGACGTAAAGCGTGGGAATATTCAGTTCTTTTTGGCGGAACCAACGTAAAACAGGATTAATTTCAGCAGTGAGTTTGAACCATTTGATAAATTCTTTTTGATACAATTTCTTCGCTTCGTTGATGAACAATAAACGCGATTGTTTGTGGTTCTTTTTTGGCATAATCACAAAAGCAAAAAACTTGTACAACACCAAATAGGGCAACACATATTTAAACGTATTTCCCAATCGCATTAAGACTTGCGAACGGAAATTCATTTTTAAAATGGCGCCACCTAAAATCATGCTTTTTACGCGTTCGGGATGCATTTCTGCCAATTGGCGAATAACGATGGAACCTAAAGAAATCCCAACAAAATGCGAAGATTCAATCTTTAAAAAATCGATAACCTCAACAATATCTTCGGCGATGGCTTTAAATGTGTATTGTTGCTTGAATGCCGATTTCAATTGGTCTTTTGAATTTCCATGACCGCGCAAATCCAATAACAACACATTAAAATGTTTCTGAAAATCGCGAATTTGCTTGAACCATATAGACGAACTTCCTCCTGCTCCATGAACAAAAGTCACCCATTCGGTACTGGTTTCGTTTTTATAAATTGTGTAGGAAATCAAATGTTTCAATTTTTGTCAAATGTACTGTTTTTTAAACAACCACATTGTTGAACAAATTTTAAATTTTAGCATGAAGTAATTTGAAATAATCAAACGCTTTCAACAAGCGACTGCCGTACCAAGAAAACATTTCGCCATCGACAAAAACAGTTTTGGCATGATGCGTAAAACGTCCAATTTCAAACGCATGTTCGTCTTTAAACGGAAACGGTTCGGAAGACAAAAACACATAATCAGGATCACCTTCTAAACGGATTTTCTTCAACTCGATTTCAGGATAACGACCATCTTTGTTGGCGTAAATATTCTCGAAATGATTTAATTTCAATAATTCGTTGATAAACGTATGATTTCCCGCTACCATGTGAGGATTGGCCCAAATAAAATAAGCCGCTTTTTTAATCGGTTTATCTTTGATAAATTGTTGAAAATCTTGATACGCAAAATTGATTTTATCTACCCATTTTCGAGCTTCCGTGCGTTTATTGAAGAGTTGACCGAAATCTTGTATCATTTGTATATTATCTTCAATCGTAAGAATATAGGTCACCCAAACGGGACAAATTTGGGATAATTCTTCTACGATTTCTTTGGTGTTTTCCTCTTTATTGCAAATGATAATATCAGGCTGAAGTGCTTTTATTTTATCGAATTTGATGGTTTTCGTTCCACCAACAATCGTCTTTATCGCTTTAAAATGAAACGGATGCACACAGAATTTAGTAATTCCAACAATATGCTCCTCTAAACCTAAATCGTACAATAATTCAGTTTGTGAAGGTACTAACGAAACGATTCGCAAAGGTGTGGTTTCGAAAGTGTGTTGGGTTCCTAATTGGTCGGTGAAATTCTTCAAACTAAGGTAAATAAGGCATTTCGTTCTTATTGTTCTTATATCTTTCAGCAATGATTACATACTGTTTTTCAGTGAGAAACAGTACATTTAAATCATTCCCTCCATATAACAAATAGAATTTTTCTTCCATTCCTTTTACAATAAGCAACTGATTTATTTTCTTAAAAAAAACTCGAGGTGCAATATCTCCATAAGTATAATCATCAAGCTGTTCTTTTGTATAAAGTCTTATTTTTTCTCCGTTAATATAAATGGAATTCGTTATCTCTACATCTTCAGCAATTTTGACTTCCAATTTAAAATTTCTTTTAGATAAAATTCTATTCAATTCTGGAACAAAAAAATCAAAATTAAATTCAGCCAACTCTTCTGCGTCTATATGTGCAATTTTATTATTTTCATTATTGTATATATTGAAATCTGATAACATTTCAATTTTTAATGAATCTAATTTTTTTTGGTTAGCAAACTTTAAAAAATCATTTTCTATTAATTTGGTCGCAAAAAACTTATCATTCGAATTTTGTTCCATTTTACTCACTTTATTTTGTGAATAACCAAAAGAAAAAAATAATAAAAAAACAGCAACAATAGTTTTCATATTAAAAAAATGTTTTTAAAATTTCTTCCATTTCTTGTTGCAACTTCAATGCTTCTTCCCTAGCCTTTGCTGCGAAATCTGTTCCATTTGAAGCGTAAATAATGCCTCTAGAAGAATTGATTAACAAGCCTACGTTTTCGCTCATTCCATATTTGCAAACCTCAGCTAAACTTCCGCCTTGAGCGCCAACCCCTGGCACTAATAAGAAACTATCAGGAACTATTTTTCGGATTTCAGTGAAATATTCGGCTTTAGTTGCGCCTACAACGTACATTAAATTGTGCGCATTTTTCCATGATTTTGAAGTTTCCAAAACTACTTTATACAGTTCTTTTCCTTCTACATTTTGCGTTTGGAAATCGAAAGCACCTTCGTTTGAAGTTAAGGCCAACATAATCGTGTGCTTGTCTTCAAAAGCTAAGAACGGCTCTACCGAATCTTTTCCCATGTACGGCGCCACAGTTACCGAATCGAAATCCAAATCATTGAAAAAAGCACGAGCGTACATAGAAGAAGTATTACCAATATCACCACGTTTAGCATCGGCAATAGTGAAGATTTCAGGATATTTCTCGTTGATGTAATAAATAGTTTTTTCTAGTGATTGCCAACCTTTAATTCCGTAAGCTTCGTAAAAAGCGGTATTCGGTTTGTACGAAACACACAAATCGTGCGTGACATCGATTATGGCTTTGTTGAACTCGAAAATTGGATCTTCGGTTTGTAATAAATGCTCGGGAATTTTATTCAAATCGACATCCAAACCAATGCAAAGAAATGATTTTTTAGTTCGGATTTGGGTAATTAGTTGTTCAGTAGTCATTGTGTTGTTGTTGGTTGTTTAAACGCAAAGTTCGCAAAGTTTTTCGCAAAGTTCGCAAGGATTTAAAAAAAATGCCAAACAAATTATTGTTTAGCATCTTTTCTCTGTATTCTATGTTCTGTTTTCTTTCATTTAGAAAACTTCGCTTTCTTTTAGTTTTTCGGTGTTGGCTACCAATTGTAATTCTTCAATCATTTTGTGAAGATTTCCATTCATGAAACCATCTAAATCGAAGATACTTAAACCAATTCTATGATCGGTAATTCTACCTTGTGCATAGTTATAGGTACGAATTTTAGCCGAACGGTCACCCGAACTCACCTGAGAATTACGTTTTTTCGCATCTTCCTCTTGTTTTTTGGCCAATTCCATTTCGTACAAACGCGAACGTAAAACCGTTAACGCTTTGTCTTTGTTTTTATGTTGCGATTTCTCATCCTGACATTGCGCCACCAAACCTGTTGGAATGTGCGTCATACGAACCGCTGATTTTGTAGTATTTACCGATTGTCCTCCAGGACCAGACGAACAGAAAAAGTCGATACGAACGTCGTTCATGTCGATTTGTACGTCAAATTCTTCTGCTTCTGGCAATACCATTACTGTTGCTGCCGAAGTGTGCACACGTCCTTGAGTTTCCGTTTGTGGCACACGTTGTACACGGTGTACTCCTGCTTCGTATTTTAAAGTTCCGTAAACATCTTCTCCTGTTACTTCAAAAATAACCTCTTTAAAACCTCCAGACGTTCCTTCACTAACATCAACTACCGATGTTCTCCAACCTTTAGAATCGCAATATTTGGTGTACATACGGTACAAATCTCCAGCAAAGATAGAAGCCTCATCTCCACCAGTACCTGCGCGGATTTCCACCATTACGTTTTTAGCATCTTCTGGATCTTTAGGAATCAACATATATTTGATTTCTTCTTCTAATTGAGGCAAACGCTCTTTGGCTTCATCCAATTGCATTTTAGCCATTTCAACCATTTCGGCATCCGAACCATCTGCAATAATTTCGTTAGCTTCTTTAATATTTCCGTCAAGATTAATGTATTCTTCACGTTTATCTACTAAAGCTTTAAGGTCTTTGTATTCTTTATTTAATTGTACATAACGCTTTTGATCGGCAATAACATCCGGCTGAATAATCAAATCCGATACTTCGTCAAAACGTTGTTTTACATATTGTAATCTATCTAACATAGCTGTTATTTATTTTGGAGTGCAAAGTTACACTTTTAGTTGAAAGTTTAAAAATTTCTGTCTTTAAAAGTTTTACTCCTGAAAATCAAATCTTTAAAACTTTTATTTAAAATAAATCTAAATAAACTTTGTGAATTCATTTTGACTTTATACTTTTGCATCATTATTTTAATTAAATCTAAATAAGATGTATAAAAACATTTTTAAAACCATAGTATTATTGTCTTCCCTACAGACAATGGCACAAGAACAATCTAAGGATATAAGTGAAAACTTTATTACAGATCGTGATACCGTAAAAAAATTAAATGAAGTAGTTATTGAAGGAAAGCACACGCCTCAAAATTCTTCCGTAAATCGTGCTGGTATCAAGGAAAAAGACTTACCTCAAGCTATTCAAGTAATTGGAAATGATGTGATTCAACAACAACAATCCATTCGTTTGAGCGATGTTGTTAAAAATGCCAACGGTGTTTATGTGGGTTCGGCTCGTGGTGGCGCTCAAGAATCGTTTTGGTCACGCGGTTATGATATGACAGCAAACAACATGTTTAAAAATGGATTCCGTTTTAATGGCGGTTCTATTCCAGAAGTTTCTTCTTTAGAAAAAGTAGAAATTTTAAAAGGAAGCGCTGCTTTATTATACGGAAATGTCGCTCCAGGAGGAATTATGAACATGGTAACCAAAATACCAAACTTTAAAACTGGTGGTGAAATCAGCATGCAAGCTGGAAGTTATAATTTCTACAAACCTTCGGCTGATGTTTATGGCGTATTTAATAAATCAATTGCGTATCGTTTTAATGGTTCGTACGAGAATTCAGAAAGTTTTAGAGATTATGTAACTAAGAATCGCTACTACGTTAATCCTTCCTTACTTTTTAAAGTAAGTACTAAAACAGAAATTACACTACAAGCCGATTATTTAAGCGACGATTGGACGCCTGATTTTGGAACTGGTTCAATCGGAAAAGAAATTGCCGATGTGCCAAGAAACGCTTATTTAGGTGCAAAATGGTCAAACGGAAACACGAAACAAGCAACTGCTTCGGTTTTAGTGAATCATGAATTCAATAAAAATTGGAAACTGAACTTTAATTCTTCTTTCCAAGATTACGATAGAGAATCTATTGGAACTGAACGTATTCAACCAGCGACTAATGGCGATTGGAATCGTCCTTACGGAAGAAATAAAGCAGTAGAACAAATTTTAGCCAATCAGATTAGTTTAAACGGAAACTTTGCCACTGGAAAAATAAAACACCAACTGTTCACAGGAATTGATACCGAAATTTCTAATGCTGATACTTATACCTTTAGATTTTTCAATCCAACAACTGGAGCAACTGTAACCACTTATGATAGTGTAAATATTTTTGATCCCAACTTATATAATGCTTCTTTAGATGGTCCTGTTTTACCATCAGAAGTTACAAGAATCGTAAAAACCCAAACCAACCGATTTGGAATCTATGCGCAAGATTTGATTTCGTTTGGAGAAAAATTTAAAGCGTTATTAGGCGTGCGTTACTCGTACCAAGAAGCGAAACCTGAAACTCATAATATTACAGCCAATACCATTACAGAGGAAACCATTAGAAACGACAGAGCTTTTTCTCCTAAAGTAGGATTAATTTACCAACCTACTAAATACATTACTTTGTTTTCGAGTTACTCTAATTCGTTTACTCCAAATACAGGTGTTGACATTTACAACAACGCTATTGAACCTTCTATTATTGACCAATACGAAGCAGGAATTAAAAATGAATTTTGGAAAGGGAAATTAACTACAAACGTTACTTTATACCAAATTGTAAACAGCAATTTAGCACAAACTGCCGAATTTGACGCAAATGGAAACCTCAACACAAACACCAATGTAAAAGCGTTAAGTGGTGAAACTACAAGTAAAGGAATTGAATTTGATATAACATATTTCCCTATTGACGATTTTAAAGTATTGGCGGGTTATAGCTACAACGACATGCGATACACAAAAACCACTGGTGCTACTGGAAGTTTTATCGAAGGCGATCGTTTGGTAAGAACACCGCAACATACAGCAAACTTAAGTTTCTTCTATACGGTTCCAACCGGAATGTTCAAAAATGTATCGATTGGAGCTATTGGAAACTACATTGGTGATCGATTAGGCGGATGGAACAATCAAGTAAATCCGGCATATCCAAATAATGTTTGGGATAGAGAAATTCCTGTAGATGGATATACCACGATTGATGTTTCGTTAGGCTATACTTGGAACGATTTTACTTTACTTTGCAAATTATCAAATATTACCAACGAGTTAAATTATACCTTACACGAAAATTACAGCGTAAACCCTATTGCCCCAAGACAAATTTTAACTTCGTTACGATATAAATTTTAAGAATTCAATAAGAACAAAAAATGAAACAAAAATTAATTAGAGACATTCACCGCGATTTTGGTTACTTCTATGTAGGATTGATTATTTCGTTTGCCTTTTCAGGAATTTTAATGAACCACAGAGAGCATTGGCATCCTGAAAAATATACGATTGAAACCAAAAATATCAAAGTACAATTGCCAGAAGAAAGCCAAATTACTGAGGAATTTGCTGAAAACCTAGGAAAACAATTGGGCATCGATGATAAAATGCGTCGCCATAATGTAAAGAAAGGCACTTTTAAAATTTCATTTGAAAAACACGATGTAGAAATCGATATGAAAACTGGAAAAGGTGAAATTGTAGCTTTTAACAAAACACCAATTATCAGCCAAACGATGAAGCTGCACAAAAACACATCCAACTGGTGGATTTACTACTCTGATATTTTTGGAATCTCCTTAATATTAATTGCCATCACGGGAACTTTAATGGTAACCCACGGCAAAAACACCTTTAAAAATCGAGGCTGGAAACTAGCCCTAGCCGGAATTATTTTCCCCATCTTAGTTTTAATTATTTTGAGTTAATAAACGAAAAGGTTCACGAAAGTGAGCCTTTTTTGTTTTAGAAATTGTAACTATTCTATTATATTTGATTTCGTTAAAAAATAAGCGAAATAAAAACAAATGAAACTATCGCCAATCTTTCCAAAATGGCATGATAATAGTTCAAAAGTTTTGTATATAAATAAGTTACCTTTGTTTATTTTAAAAACCGCATAAATTGAGAACATTTTTTTTATAAATTTGCTTTGATGGGAATAGTTGACAAAAATATAGAAGACTTAAAAAAACTTTGTATAATGTACAATGTGGAAAAGATGTATCTATTTGGTTCATCATTAAATGCTAACTTTAATATGAAAAGTGACATTGATTTACTTGTAAAATTTAAATCTATTGAGCTCTCAAAGTATTTTGATAACTATATGGATTTCAAAGAAAGATTGGAAAAACTATTTGGACGTAAAGTTGATTTAGTTGAAGAACAAACTTTGAGAAATCCTATCTTAATCAACTCTATAAACAAATCTAAAGAGCTAATTTATGGATGAAAGAATTCTTAAATGGCTTTATGATATAAAAATCAGTATTGAAGAAATTGATAGCTTTTTTAAAGAAGAAGATAAAGATTTTTTCAAGTACAGGAACAACTTAATGCTCAAAAGAGCTGTCGAAAGAAATCTTGAGATTATTGGCGAAGCCGTAAACAGGATAATTACTCGTGAAAATTCGTTTACTGTAAAAATCAGTAATGCTAAAGCAATTATTGGATTGAGAAACCAAGTCATTCATGCTTACGACAATATTTCTGATGAAAATATCTGGTCAATACTTACAAACCATCTTCCTAAACTAAAAGGCGAAATTGATGCGTTAATTAAAGAAAGTGAATAAAAATTACTGACAAAAGCCGTTTTTTTGTTTTATTTCGAATTTTGTTGAAAATTATGTTAATGTTTCATGGCTAAAACGCCCGCAACGCTCGACAAAAAATAAGTATTGGTGTTAATAAACGAAAAGGTTCACGGAAGTGAGCCTTTTTGTTTAAATTTGAAAATAAATCTATTAAGATGCGTTACTTTTTTTTCCTCCTAATAACTTCTATATCCCTAGGTCAATCAAAACCAAAAGATTTGACTGAAATTCAAATTTATAATACAATAATTACATTTGATATTGTAATTGACCCAATACAAAATATTGATTTTTTTCAAGACAGTTATTTAAGAGAAAACAATTTCCTTTTATTCAAAAGTAATGACGGAAATATTATTAAAAACATTTATAAATCAATTAATGAAGTAAAAAAACTTAATAAAAAAGAAAAGGATTATTATACTCATTTTGGAAATGAGCGATTCAAAGCTATGTTTGTAATCAAATACAATAGTTATCAAGACACGTTATTTTACTCGATTAACACAAATGAAATCTTTTATAAAAACGCAATCATAAAAGATGATAATGAAGTATTTAAAAATTCATTATCAAAAGAAATAACTCAATTCTTGTATAGAGATTTAGCTTCTGAACTTGAAATAATTAATAATTTGAAAACGAATTCAATTAGTAAAAATCAAATTTTAATAAACAACAAAAATATATTTGGTTTCAATAGAAAACAATTTGAAAAAGAAGTTGCTAAAATCAATATAATTAGAACGGATTCAATAATTCTTGAAAATGATTCAGAAACCATTATAGATTATTTTATTGAGGACAATAAAATTGTATTTCATCCTGATGATGAAAATGTTTTCCTGTTAATCCTAGAAGATAATAATTTAAAACTCACTATCAATTCTATTGATATTAAAATTGGTGATTCAATTGATATTTTAAAAGATAAATTTAATTCTTCTTATACTAAATGGTTTAAAACTCTTAATTTTTACAATAGAGATATAAAAAATGTGACAATTTTTGAAATCCATTTTAACGATTCGATTGGAGGAATAAGTTTTGATATTTTAGACAATAAAATTTCAAAAATTTATATTGAATATAATTAAAATCCGCTAACGAGAGCGTCATTCTCGTGCACAAAAAATAAATATTCGTATTAATAAACGAAAAGACTCTCTTTCGCTAACCTTTTTTTGTTTTAGAAAGTTGTAAAAATTTTATTATATTTGATTTCGTTAAAAAATTAGCGAAATAAAACCTTGCAAAACTTTCGCCAATCTTGCCAATATGGTATGATACTAGTTCGAAAGTTTAGCATATAAACAAGTTATGAGCAAGTTTCACGAGATAAATTAAAAACAAATCAAAAATGAAGAAGTATTTTGTAATAATTGTTTTGAATTTAAGCTTCTTTTCGTTTGGGCAAAACTGTTCGATGTTGAAAGACGGAAAATACGAAACTCATTATGATGACAAAAATCGAGCTTCGAACTTATTTGAAATAAATGGAAGTCATTATTACGCATACCAAGATGATACAAAAAAAGATTATGAAATTATCACTTTGGGGAATTGTAGTTTTCAATTAAAGAATAATGAAAATGTTGATGAATCTAAACTCACGGAATTTCAAAAAATAATTACCAAACAAGAGCTTTATTTTGAAATCACTAAAGTTGAAGGAAATACTTATTACTTTGTTTGTAGAATAAATTTAGATGTTCAATGTGGAAGTGGTAAGTTTGTCAAAAAAGAAGAATAAAAACCTGCTCATAAGAGCGATTTGCTTCAATGGCTACTTTCGGATTTTCCTACGGAAAATCCGCTGCTGAATGGAATGTTTTGTTATATTTGTAATGGCTTGGTGTTGGATTTACGCCACTGAGAGCAAGCCGCAGAACATTAAAAAAGCAGTTTATGGCTACTCGCCATTTTTAAAATAAACAAAAAAATCCCGAGTTTCCTCGAGATTTCTTCTTTATTCTATTTTCTTATTTCTTAACCGGAATATTCTCCAAAATTTCCAAAACAAATTTCCAATATTTTTGAGCTGAAGAAATACTTGCTCTTTCATCTGGGCTGTGTGCGCCGTGAATCGTTGGTCCAAAAGAAATCATATCCATGTTGGGATAATTTGTTCCTAAAATACCACATTCTAATCCAGCGTGACAAGCTACAACATTTGGTTTTGAACCGTTTTGTTTTTCGTAAATAGACGTTAAAACATCTAAAATTTCCGATTTTACGTTTGGTGTCCAACCTGGGTAACTTCCTGCAAATTCTACTTCGCAACCAAATAACTCATAAGCAGAACGCAAGGCATTGGCTAAATCAAATTTAGAACTCTCCACAGAAGAACGCGTTAAATTCTGAATCGAAATTTCGCCATCTTTTACAATTACTCTAGCAATATTATTGGATGTTTCCACTAAATCAGCCATATCCGCCGACATTCTGTAAACGCCGTTGTGTGCGGCATAAATCGCTCGTAAAAAACCTTCTTGCACGCCTAAATCCATTACTTTCGCTGGAGTTGAGTCACTTTTAACAATTTCAATCGTTAAATTAGGCTCCATAGTTTTGAACTCAGCTTTGATTTCATTGATGATTTCTTGCATATCAAAAACAAAAGCTTCATCATAAATCGCGGCGATAATTACTTTCGCCACACTTTCTCTTGGAATCGCATTACGCAAACTTCCACCAGAAATTTCAGAAATTTGCAAACCAAAATTCTCAAATCCGTCAAACAACAAACGGTTCATGATTTTGTTTGCATTTCCTAATCCTTTGTGAATATCCATTCCCGAGTGACCGCCTTTTAAGCCTTTCACGGTAATGGTATAACCAACCGAACCTTCTGGCGTTTCTTCTTCATTATAGCTTCTTGTAGCCGTTACATCTACTCCACCTGCACATCCGATATCGATTTCATCATCTTCTTCGGTATCTAAATTCAATAAAATTTCTCCATCAAGCATACCGCCTTGTAAGCCCATTGCTCCAGTCATTCCTGTTTCTTCGTCAATCGTAAACAACGCTTCAATTGCTGGATGCGGAATATCAGTGCTTTCTAAAATTGCCATGATGGTTGCCACTCCTAAACCGTTATCAGCACCAAGCGTAGTTCCTTTAGCACGAACCCAATCGCCATCCACATACATTTCAATTCCTTGTGTATCGAAATCGAAATTTGTATCGTTGTTTTTTTGGTGTACAATATCCAAATGCGATTGCATTACAATGGTTTTACGATTTTCCATTCCTGGAGTCGCAGATTTTTTGATAATCACATTCCCAACATGATCTTTCACTGTTGGCAATCCTAATTTTTGTCCGAATTCCATCATAAACGCAATCACACGTTCTTCTTTCTTAGATGGACGCGGAACGGCATTCAAATCGGCAAATTTGTTCCAAAGTGCTTTTGGCTCTAAATTTCTTATTTCTTGGTTCATTGTTTTATTTATTATTTTTTAAATCTGATATAATTATGATAATCTCGTTTTTTCAAATGTGGTAAATCAAATTGAATTACATTCCAAACTACGGCAATATCTACTCCAAAATATTCATGAATTAGTAAATTTCGAAAACCAATAATTTGCTTCCATTCAATAGTTTTGTATGTAGCTATAATTTCTTTTGATAAATGATTTGAAGCTTCTCCAATAATTTCAAGTTGTCGAACAGAAGCATGTAACATCATTGAATTTTGTTCAAAATCAGAAAAATTAACATCGGAAGTGTATTTTTCAATTTCTTCAATTGCATCAAAAATATGCTGTAATCTTATAAAATCTTTTGGATTACTTGGCATAAATCAATGTTTTTTCGCTGTCAATGATGGGTTTTATATATTTAGAAACAGCATTTGAAGAAACCAAATCGACTTTTTTACCTAATAATTGTTCTAAATCGAATTTCATTTGAACAAATTGAAGTCCAATTCTTTCAGAATAGTCCAATTCAACTAACAAATCTACATCGCTATCATTTTCAGCCTCATTTCTTACATAAGAGCCAAAAAGATATGCTTTCAAAACGGGTTTTGTTTTGAAATAGTTTGAGATTTTTAATATTTGAGATTTTCCTAATTGCATACTACAAATATAAGAAGAGTTTTAAAATTATTTGGGATATTTAGTTGTATTCTGTGAAGTATTGAAAACGGATAAAACATAAACCGTTTTCTCTTTTTCGTCGATATAATAAAGAATGATGTAAGGAAAAATTTTAACGGGTAATCCGTGATAATCTTTGTAACGAATTTGAAAAAACGGATTTTTAGTAATTGATTCAATATATTCATCAACAATCTGAAAAAAATAAGCACCTAAATCTTCTCTCTTTGATTCATAATATTCAACCCTTCTTGAATATCAACAATTGCTCGAGGTTCAACTACGATTTTATAACTCATTTCTTAGTTTTCAAACGAATTTGCTTTTTCGCTTCTTCCCAAGGAACAAAATTTTCCTTTTTTGAGGTCGCTCTTCTTTCATCTAAAACTACTTTCATTTCTTCAGAAACAGTAACGTCATTAACTACAGTTTCGTAATTAAATTTTTCAATCAATTTCATAAAGAAAGTCAATTCGTTATCTGGAATATTTAAAGTTATTTTTGTCATTATTCCTCATTTAAACAACAAATTTACAAAAAAAGAAATGTGCGATTCTATATTATTTAGTTAATTTTATGGCAAATATAAATGCGTGAAAAGAAAACTCATCCTTCCTTTATTCTTACTTATACAAATCATCGTAGTGAAAACGATTGGTTTGTTTCCTGATTTTGTTGAAAATGTATACAGCAAAGGTTTTTATCCGAAATTGGCTTTTGTATCGAGAAAAGTATTCGGTTGGTTGCCGTTTTCGTTTGGCGATGTTATTTATTTCATCCTGATTTTACTTTTGATCCGATGGATTTGGAAACATCGAATCGGATTTTTTAAAGAATGGAAAGATAACGGATTGGCGATTTTGAGTTGGATTTCTGTGTTTTATTTTTTCTTTCACTTGCTTTGGGGAATGAACTATTACCGAATTCCGCTGCATGAAAAACTACAAATTGAAAAAGAATATTCGAAAGAACAATTGGAAGTTTTTATTGAAAAAATGTTGGTAAAAACCAATGCATTGCAACTCCAAATCACTAAAAATGATTCGGTTGCAGTTGTGATTCCGTATTCATATGACGAAATTTATAATTTGGCTTTGAAAGGCTATGAAAACATCCCAACCGATTTACAAGAATTCCTTTACGAAGTAAAAAGCATAAAATCGTCATTATTTAGCTATCCCTTGAGTTATATGGGATTTGGTGGTTATTTGAATCCGTTTACCAATGAAGCACAAGTGAATTATTTAAAACCAAAATACACTTCACCACTAACCACTTGCCACGAAATGGCGCATCAAACTGGAATTGGTAGCGAAAGTGAATGCAATTTCATCGGATTTATAACGGCTGCTAAAAACGAAAATTTGTATTTCCAATATTCGGCTTACAGTTTTGCGTTGCGCTATGCATTGTCCAATTTGGAGATGATGCAAGAAGGAAGTTCAAAAACTTATATCAAAAAAATCAACAAAGGTGTTTTAAAAAACTTTGAGGAAAACGAAATCTTTTGGAAGGAATACCAAACGCCAATCAATACTTTTTTTGAATATTTCTACGACAATTTCCTAAAAGCCAACCAACAAAAAGACGGCATGGAAGGCTATAGTAAGTTTGTAGGATTAGCAATTGGGTATGGAGGAGTTGAAAGTCGCAGTTATCAGTCGCAGTAAAATAATGGTAAAAATTCAATCATTACATATTAAACGAATACTCTAACTGACAACTGAGACTGAGACTGAGACTGAACACTTACAACTCATCACTCGTAAAACTCACTTGATTTCTCTTCTTGTAAGGACGCATAATCAATCGTGCCTCTCTATCAAAACGGATGTAATTGTAAACCCAATTTAAGAAAACGACTGCTTTGTTTTTGAATCCGATTAACGAAAACAAATGCACAAACATCCAAACAAACCAAGCGAAAACTCCACTAAATTTGAATTTTGGTAAATCGACAACGGCTTTGTTTCTTCCGATAGTCGCCATTGAGCCTTTGTCTTTATATTCGAAAGGTTTTGGTTCTTTTTTATTGATGATTTTAATTAAGTTTTCGGCTAATAATCTTCCTTGTTGCATTGCAGGTTGTGCCATCATCGGATGTCCTTGAGGATATTGTTCAGAAGCCATTACGGCAATATCTCCAATTGCAAAAAGATGTTTATAACCTTCAACTTGATTGTATTGGTTTACCTTGATACGGTTCACATTTTTGATAAAACTATCAGCTTTTAAACCATGAGGCAAAGCTCCTTGAACACCAGCAGTCCAAATCACCGTTGCAGAATCAAAAGACAAATCAGAACTAGTGGTAACGGTTTTTCCATCATAACCAGTTACACGAACATTTTTCCAAACGCTTACGCCTAAATCTAACAGAAACTTTTCAGCTTTCTCTGAAGCATTTTCGCTCATCGAATCTAAAACGCGATTACTTCCTTGAATTAGATTGATTTCCATTTTTCGAACATCTAAATCGGGATAATCTTTTGGCAAAATGGCTTTTTTCATTTCGGCCAAAGCACCCGCTAGTTCTACTCCTGTTGGTCCACCGCCTACCAAAACAAAATTCATCAAACTATGACGTTCGTCAATATCATTGGTGAGTAAAGCTTGTTCAAAATTCTCTAAAATTAAACTACGAATATTCAACGATTGTGGAATAGTTTTCATCGCCATACTATTGCGCTCGATTTCTTTATTCCCAAAATAATTGGTTTTCGAACCTGTAGCAATGACTAAATAATCAAATTTTAATTCGCCAATATCGGAGTAAATGGTATTGTTTTCGGCATCAATATCACGAACTTCCGCCAATCGGAAATAAAAATCTTTGTATTCTTGAACTATTTTCCGAATTGGATAAGCAATCGAATCGGGTTCTAAACCGCCCGTTGCCACTTGATACATTAAAGGTTGAAAATTATGATAATTGTGTTTGTCTAATAAAACAACTTGTACGTTTTTATTGCGAAGTCTTTTCGCTAAAGAAATTCCTGCAAAGCCACCACCTATGATGACAATTCTTGGAAAACTACTACGAGGGATGTTCATTGTTATTTTTCTTGTGTATCAAAGGTAAGAAATTTCAAGTTCAAGTTCAATCGCGCTAACTAAAGTCAATACACATTTAACTAAATTTTATATTTTCAATCTAAATTTATCTTAAAAATTTGATTTTGAGTTTGCTCTTGAGATTGAATTTGAATTTGTCCTTGTACTTGTATTTGATTTTCGGTAAACTTGTAACAAATTTATTCAAACTGCTACTTATTGAATATGAAATCAGAATCGGAAGCACTTTTCGTAAAGCAACTCAAAGAAAATCAGAATATAATCCACAAAATTTGTCGATTATATACTACTAATGAGGATTCGCATAACGATTTGTTTCAGGAAATTACGATACAACTTTGGAAAGCGTTTCCCAACTTTAGAGGCGATTCTAAATTTACTACTTGGGCTTATCGCGTGGGATTAAATACCGCCATTACTTTATACCGAAAAAAGAAACGAACTATTGACACCATTGAGTTTGACAGTACTTTTCATAAAGTAACCCAAGACGATTACAACTTTGAAGAAGAAGAAAAATTAAAGCTTTTGTACAGCGCTATTAGTGAATTAAACGACATTGAAAAAGCTTTAGTTTTCTTGTATTTAGAAGATAAAGATTATACCGAAATTTCAGAAACGTTGGGGATTAGTGAAGTGAATGCACGAGTAAAAATGAATCGTGTAAAAGGGAAATTAAAAAAAATATTAAATCCGTAAGTATGGATGAATTAGAATTATTAAAAAAAGACTGGAAAAAACAAGAAAGTTCGTTCCAACAAATCGGTGAAAATGAAATTTATGGCATGCTGCATAAACGTTCTTCTTCCATAGTGAAGTGGATTGTTGTAATTAGTATTCTTGAACTTATTTTATGGTCTTCAATTTCATTATTTACTGCAGATGAAGACTATTTTAAACTATTAAAAATATATCATCTAGATACGGCTATGCCAATAATTGGTGTAATTAATTATGGTGTAATTTTATACTTTATATATTTATTTTATAAAAATTACAAAGCAATCAATGCTACAGATACAATAAAACAATTAATGAAGAGCATACTTAAAACTCGTAAAACAGTAAAATATTATGTGTGGTATAATTTAGGAATGACCGCTCTTTCTTTTATTATTGTTTTTGTTTTCCAGTTTATGTATGACCCAAACATAACTAAATTGGTAGATAAAATATCTAAAGACATGGATACTTCGCTATTTTATTGCATAATGATTGTTATTTATACAGTTATAATAGCGGTATTCATTGGAATTATATGGCTGTTTTACAGATTACTTTACGGAATTTTAATGAAACGCCTTCAAAAAAACTTTGACGAACTTAAAAAAATAGACTACTAATGAAAAAAATCTTTATCTCTCTATTAACATTAATTACAGGATTATCCTTTTCTCAAGAATTAGAAAAAAGTTTGCTTTGGAAAATCTCGGGTAATGGCTTAAAGCAAGATTCATATTTATTTGGCACAATCCATATTACTTGTGATGCCAATTTAGATGCAAACACTATAAAAGCTCTTGGTACAACCGAACAATTGTATTTAGAACTTGATATGGATGACAAATCGATGCAAATGCAAATGATGAAGCACATGATGATGAAAGATGGCGCTAAATTATCTACTTTATTAAATGCTGATGATTTTAAAATCGTAGATGAATTCTTGAAAAAAAACATGAACATGTCAGCCAAAATGTTTGATAGTTTTAAACCATTTATCATTACTACAATGCTGTATCCAAAAATGATCGATTGTTCTTTTCAATCAGTTGAAAGCGAATTAATGAAAGTAACTAAAGAACAAAATGAAGAAGTTTTTGGTTTAGAAAGTGTTGAAGAACAAATGAAAGTGTTTGACAATATTTCATATAAAGTTCAAGCCGAAGAATTACTTAAAATGGCAAAAAGCGACCTTTCAAAAGATAAAGAAGAAATGAAAAAAATGATGACAATCTATCAAAATAAAGATATTGAAGGAATGCTAAAAATGATGGATGATTCTGATAATAAAATCACCTCTGAAAATCAAGAAGTTTTATTGAATAACCGAAACAAAAATTGGATTCCGTTAATGATGAAAATAATGAGTGAAAAGCCAACCTTTTTTGGTGTCGGAGCAGGACATTTAGCTGGCGATGAAGGCGTAATTAAACTACTTAGAAAACAAGGTTATAAGGTGGAAGCCGTAAATTAATTAAAAGAGAAAAGGTTCTGAATATTCAGAACCTTTTCTCTTTTAATAACGCCATTTTCTTTCTGCATCTAATTTCGCCTGTTCTTCTAGCACTTCTGCAGGAATAACTTTTAATAACGATGGATGTTGTTCAATAGCAAATTCTATCTTTTCTACTAAACTTTCTACAGTTTCTGTATCATAATCAATTTCCAATGGCTCTTTAATCACCATAGATTGTAAAATCCCTTTTTTCTTGATCATTAATCCTTTTCGGTCAAAAGAACGTCTAAAACCGTCAATTACGATAGGAACAACTATTGGTTTATGCTGTAAAATAATGTGGGCTGTTCCTTTTCTAACCGGTTTAAAAGAACGCGTAGTTCCTTGTGGAAATGTAATAACCCAACCATCTTCTAATGCAATTTTAATATTTTCTGTATCGTTTGGATTTACTTCTTTCTTCTCCGTTACATCCTTACCTTTTGCTCTCCAAGTTCTTTCGACAGTAATAGCACCTGCATAAGCTAAAATTCTTGGCAACAACCCTTCTTGCATAGTTTCTTTCGCTGCTACGTAATACATGTTTAGCTTTGGTTTCCATAAATACAGAACATTTTTAATGTTATTCTCTCTTCCTTTTAAAGAAGCATTAAAAACATGAAACATGGCAACTACATCAGCAAAATAAGTCTGATGATTGGAAATGAATAATACATTCTTATCAGGTAAATTCCTGATGATCTCAGAACCTTCTATATGCAACTGATTAAAATTTCGATAACGACGATGTGTTAAAAATCCCGCTATACGAATTAACCAAGTCTTTAAAAACAATATATGTCCAAAAGGATTTCTCTTAAATAATCCCATAATTTTTTACTTTTTTTCAAAACAAGAACGCAAATGTAATAAATAAGGTGATTTAAGAAAGTAAATCTAAAGAAAATCACATTTTGTAGTTTTAATTTGAAATCACAAAAACTCAGATTTAACTATAGCCGACTTAATAGTTTCCTTTAATTCGCTCATCATCATTGCTGTAGCACCCCAAACTATATATTTATCCACCATAAATGCAGGAACTTCAATATCAGTTGCATATGAGGTTGACATTTTAACTTTGGTAACACTTTTATCATCTAAAAAATCAGTAATTGAAAATTCTAAAACGCGTTTTACTTCTTCTAAATCTGGAATAAATTTTAGTTCTTCGTGAGCTATTCCCATAAAAGGAGCTACTAAAAAATTACTTGGCGGAATATAAATTTCACTAAACGGTTTTACAATTTGAATTTTTTCTGGATGAATCCCAACTTCTTCATGAGTTTCTCTCAAAGCCGTTTCCATTAAATCAATATCAGAATCTTCCACTTTTCCTCCAGGAAAACCTATTTGAGAAGAATGTACTCCTGGATAAGAATTTCTTACAATTAAAGCCAAATGAGTAATCGAATCTTTTGGATAAAACAACATTAAAACTGCTGCTTTTCTAGGATTTTTATCGATGTAATTCTCCTCTTTTAAATAAGAAATACGTTCTAACGGAGCCATTTTTGCATGGGCATCAGTTGAAAGAAGGGTTTCTTTTTCTATCTTTGGAAGGTGTTTTAAAAAATCGTTAAAAAGCATGATATTATCATTTTAGCAATCCATAAAGATAGCTTATTTTTTAAAACAAAATAAATTTCTAATTCAATAATATGTTCAGTAAAGAAGAAGCACTACAAATAAAAAAAGATTTTTGGATAGCCTTTGCAGAAGAATATCCTCGCAAGTGGCTGTTATACAATACCAAAATAAAAGATGTAACCTTCAAATTTTATGTTGACAATAAAAAAGCACAAGTTTTACTCGATATAGAACCAAAAGACGAAGAAAAACGTAAAATATATTATGAGAAAGTAGAATCGTTAAAAACCATTCTTTTAGAAGACTATTTAGACGATGTTATTTTTGAACTTAATTTTTATTTAGAAAACGGAAAAGTAATCAGTAGGGTTTGGGTAGAGAAAACAGGGATAAGTATCAACAATAAAAACACATGGCCTGAAATTTTTGACTTTTTTGCTGAAAAAATGGATGCTTTTGAACGCTTTTTCTATGAAAATGAAGATTACATTAAAGATTTAGAAATCAATACTTAATTCAAGATTTTTTGTAAAATTGTTAACACTTTATTTGAATTCATAATCTTAAATTTGAAAAAATGTTAGCTATGAAAAAACTATTATTACTGATTGCATTTGTAATGCTACAATCTTGTCAATCACAAACTAAAGAACCTAAAACCATGAATTCAAATTCAAAAAAAACCGAAGCCGAATGGAAAGCACAGCTTACTCCAGAACAATATGAAGTATTAAGAAACAAAGGCACAGAAAGAGCTTTTACAGGTGAATATTGGGATCATTTTGAAAAAGGAAAATACGTTTGTGCAGGTTGTGGAATTGAATTATTTACATCTGATACTAAATTTGATTCACACTGCGGTTGGCCTTCTTTTGACCAGGCTATCAAAGGTTCGGTAGTTTTCAAACAAGATTTAAGCTATGGAATGATTCGAACTGAAGTATTATGTGCTAAATGCGACGGTCATTTAGGACATATTTTTGATGATGGCCCAAGAGAAACTACAGGTCAACGCTATTGCATGAATTCCGTTTCGATAAAATTTATTCCTTCAGAAAAATAACAAGAATACGCTAAATACTAAAAACAAATTTACTGCGTTATTATTACAAATTTCTTTAATGATTTTAACCTACTATCTTTTTGAATATTAATTTTTTAGCACAGTTAACTATCATTTTTAAATTTTAAGAATTGTATAATAAATTTGTTATTGTTTTTTTGTTTATATTAGCGATATTAAATGATTAATTTTCAACTCTTTTAAGAAATTAATAAACTTTCCCTTATGCTAATAATTTCAGTCCAAGATAATATAAAAGAAAATTTAGAGCTACTTAGTCAAATTTCTCAGGAAGAGTATAATCACCCACATGCAATTTTGGGTAATGCCACAATTGGTGAACACATGCGTCATATTATCGAATTTTTAGGCATTATTGTAACTAATTATGAAAGTGGAATTATCAATTACAATAAAAGAAAACGTGATATAAGCATTCAAACTAATAAATCAGAAGCCATTAAACTACTTCTTAAATATCAATTTGAACTTGATAAACCAAATAAATCATTATATCTTGAGCATCATTGCTCTAGTTCAACAAAAGTGATTCAAACTAATTATTTTAGAGAATTACTTTACAATTTAGAACATAGTATTCATCATCAAGCTCTTATTAAAATTGCGTTACACAATTCGTATCATATTACTATTCCTGAATCTTTTGGTGTTGCGCATTCAACACTAGAATTTCGTAGTCAATGTGTACAGTAACATTCATTCCCACTAGTACTGGTTGCATAATTACTTCAAATAGAGATGAAAAAATTGCTCGTAATAGAGCGCTTTCACCAAATAAATATTTAATTGGTGAAAAGAAAATTATTTTTCCTAAAGATCCAAAAGCCGGAGGTACATGGATGGCTCACGACGATAACAAAATAGTAGTTTTACTGAATGGTGCCCAAGAAAAACACATCCCAAAAGCCGCCTACAAAAAAAGTAGAGGCTTAATTGTTTTAGAATTAATAAGTTCAGAAAATACATTTGAATATTGGAATACTATCGATTTATCAGAAATTGAACCTTTTACCATCATTGTTTTTGAGAATAAGAAATTACTGCAATTACAATGGAATGAAATCGAAAAAAAAGCAGAAGAAATTGATGAAAAACAATTTCACATTTGGTCTTCCTCTACCTTGTATTCAAAAGAAATACGCGAAAAAAGAAAAGTTTGGTTTACAAATTTTATAAATAAACACAACATTCCTTCTAGAGAAGAAATACTCCATTTTCATCAGTTTACCGAAACAAATAATAAAGAATTTGGACTTCAAATTAATCGTAATGATATTTTAAAAACAGTGAGTATTACGCAATGCGAAATGAGCAAAAATAGAATTGAAATGTTTTATGTAGATTTATTTGAGTAGAATGAAAAAAGTAAATTTATTTCTTCACAAATTGTTTCATTGGGAATATTGGCCTTATCAAGTAGTCTATATTCCTGTGTATTTTCAATATTTGTTCTATGTACTAAAAACTCGTTCGTTTTTTTATTTCAATGCTGCTAATCCAACGATAAAGAATGGAGGATTTTTCATGGAATCAAAAAAGGAAATTTACGATTTAATTCCTGAAGAATATTACCCAAAAACCATACTTATTGAATCAAAAGAAAAAATTGAGACCATCATAAATAAAATTAGTGAAGCTGCTATTCAATTCCCTTTAATTGTTAAACCTGATATTGGTTTAAGAGGAACAGCTGTAAAAAAAATACACAACTTAACTGAATTAGAAGATTATTTCACAAAAGCTAATTTCAATGTATTAATTCAAAACGTAATACCATTTGAAAATGAAATTGGGCTATTTTATGTAAAATTACCTAATCAACCGGGGAAAATAACTGGAATTGTCTCTAAAGAATTTATGATTCTCAAAGGAAATGGAAAAAATACAATCCGAGAACTTATTCATCAAAACAATCGATATTTAATGCAATTAAACGCATTAGAAATAGAATACAAGGAAAAATTAAATTATGTTTTAAGGAATGGTGAAACTTTAAATTTAGTTCCATATGGCAACCATTGTCGCGGCACCAAATTTGTAGATTCAAGCTATGAAATTACTCCAGAAATGGAAAAAAGCTTTAATTTAATCTGCGAGCAAATTAATGGATTTCATTATGGTAGAATGGATATTATGTTTGCCTCTTTTGAAGATTTAGTTAAAGGAAAAAACTTCCAAATTGTTGAAATAAATGGCGCAATTAGCGAGCCAACTCACATTTATGATCCAAAACACAGTTTATGGTTTGGCTGGAAAGAAATTACAAGACATTTTCATTACATGTATTTGATTAGCAAACACAACCATAAAAACGGAACTAAATACTTAAGCTTTTCAGAAGGTGTCACAGAATTTAAAAAGCATAATAATCACTACAATACCATTTTAGATTTTTGACAATAATAATATGTTTAAAAAGATATTTTTTTAGGAAAATAAACACAAAAAAGGAAATAAAATTTATATTTGATAAAATTTATTTCTAGATGAAAAAACTATTCTTATCACTATTATTTTTTGGAACTACAAGTCTATTTTCTCAAGTAACTAAAGACTATTCATTAACTTACGTAACAGATTCTATTTTAAGTACTGCCTACGCTAACTTGCAACAAGAAAAGTATTCTGAAGCCCTTTTAGAATACAAAAGAATTGCAAAAACAGATATTAAATATCTTGAAGCACAATATCAAATTGCATTGGTGTTATTTTCTGATGATAAAAAAGAAGAATTAGTAAAGCATTTAGAAGCTATATACAATAGTGGTAAAATGAAAGATTATCCTGCATTTTACACTCTTTATGGCACTTATTACAGTGATGAAAATAATTATGAAAAGGCCGAACAAATATTTAATGAAGGGGCTCAATATTTGAGTAATTCATCTAACTTCTTGTACAATCAAGCTATATTATACATTAGAAAAGAAGAAAATCAAAAAAGTGTCGATTTATTAAAAAAAGTAGTTACCTTAAATCCTAATTTAGCTTCTGGACATTATTTCCTAGGAATATTAGCCCTTGAAAACGGTAATATTGTAGAAGGAAGTTTGGCGTTATTAAGTTATTTAGCTATAGCTCCTAATGGTAAATTTGCTCAAGAAGCATTATCTCAACTTAATAAAAAATTTGGTGAGAACTATTTAACTAAAGGAAAGGTGGTATTTTCTAAAAGCGGAGATAACTTTGAAGAATTAGAGTTAATTTTAAGAAACCAACTTCCATTAAGAAAAGCATACAAACTGAAGACAGAAATTGATGATATCATCATGCGTCAAATGCAAGCCGTTATGGAATATAGCTTAGAACACAAAATGGGTGATGGCTTTTTTGAAACTACCTATATTCCTTGGATAAAAGATGTTGTATCAAAAAACCAATTTGCTGATTTTAGCTATTACATGCTTTTAGGATTAGAAGAGCAACTAGGTAAAGAAATTACAAAACATAAAAAAGAAATTACAACTTTTTATGAAAAGTACTACATGGTTGATTTTTGGAATCAATTTGCAAAAAGAAAAATTGAACATTACGGAAAAATTCAAGATGTCGTTATTTACCTAAACGAAGGCAGACCTTTTATCTATGGTCCAATAATTAACAATAAAAAAGAAGGGAAGTTTAAACTTTTAGGCGAAAATGGAAATGTTGAAGGTGAATTAAACTTAAAAAATGATGAATTAGATGGTTTACAAACCTATTTTGATGCCAAAGGAAATATCGAAATGGAAAAAATGTACACCAATGGAAAATTAAATGGTGAAAAAAAAGAATATTATTCTAACGGAAACATAAGTGTAATTGAAAACTACAAAGACGATGTTCTTCATGGAGTAAGCCAAACGTTTCATGTAAATGGTGGAAAAAACTGTGAGTTAAATTTTCAAGACGGTTTAAAAGATGGTGCTTTAACATGTTACTATCCAAACGGAACCAAAAGTAGTGTTGTTTCATATGCAAACGATAAATTACATGGTCCTTATCTTATCTACAATGAATTAGGAGATTTAACTTTTTCGGCAAATTATAAAGAAGGAGAACTTGATGGTAAATATTTAGAATATTACGATGGTAAGGTTCTAAAATCAGAAGCAATCTATACAAATGGTAAAGTTGTTGATCGTTATAAAAAGTATTACTCAAATAATAAATTAGAATTTGAAAGCATTTATGTAAACGGTAAATTAACAAAAACTATCAACTATTTTTATAATGGAAAAATTTCTTCAGAACTATTATTTAATGACAAAGAAGAATTAGATTCTTACAGCTATTACAATCCAAAAGGAGAAAAATATTTTGAAGAAAAATACAAATCTGGTGAACTAAAATACGGATTACAATATTCATACAACAATCCTAAACCAATTGAAATAAATCTTACTAAAAAAGCCTTCTCTGTTTCTAGTCTCGAAAACAAAAAACAAATAACTGGATTTTTTGACAAAGGGAAAAAAACGGGCGAATGGAATTATTATTTTACCAATGGTAATTTAAAAATTAAAGAAAATTTTGTCGATGGACAACAATCAGGGTTAACTCACTCTTATAATATCAGAGGAAAACTATCTACTATTTCTCATTATGTGAATGACAATCTTAATGGAGTATATGAAATCTATGATAATGGAATCCTAAATGAAGTTTCATACTATGTAGATGGAATCCAAAATGGACCTTATCAAACTTTTTATGCGGATGGATCTTTAAAAACTGAAGGTTTTATTTTGGATAATGACTTAAGTTATTTTAAAACGACTTATAAACAAACTGGAAAAGTATCTCAAATTACTAAATTTATTGAAGGTGAAGTAGCGTTTACAGAAAGTTATGACACTTCTGGAAAAAAAGAATTTGAAATTAATTATAAAAACAATACTGGAAAAGTAAATCTTAGTTTAAGTAATGGTACTACATCCCAAGAATTTGAATTGGTAAATGGAAATTATAATGGTAAATTTTCATCTAAAGACAAATTAGGAAATAACATTTCTGATGTGCAATATGTAAACGGTAAAATTAATAGCGAATATAAATATTACAGTCCTTTTGGCACATTAATGTATAACAGAAATTATTACTGTGGATTAATTAATGGTACTGATATACAATATGATTTAGTGGGTAATTTAAGACTTACAAGCGAATATTCTTTTGGAAATGAAAATGGAAAAACAATTCGTTATTACCATAATAAGGTTAAAATGTTTGAATATACTGAATTAGATGGTTTAACTGATGGTGAATATGTCTATTACAATCAAAAAGGAGAAGCAATTTTAAAAATATTTTACGAAAGTAACGCTGTAGTAGGTTATGCAACACTTAATAAGTCTGGTAGTTTTAACGAAAAAGTTAATACTCCTGATGAAAATGCAACTATTATTTCAAACTACCCAAATGGTAAAACTGCAATTAAAATTGATATCATTAAAGGTGTACCTCACGGTAAACATATTATCTACAGTCAAGAAGGAAAAATTGAATATGAAGCCAATTATAATACTGGAGTATTTGAAGGTGATCGAATAGAATATTATACTAATGGTAAAATTTATAAAAAAGAACAATTAAAAAATGGTGATTTTGACGGAGTACATACCTACTTCAAAGAAGATGGAAAACCATGGATTGTTGCAAATTATAAAAACGATGAACTTCATGGCGATTTTCTAATCTATACTAATGGCATTTTATCATTAACAAAAAAATATGATTCAGATGAATTGGTCGAAATCAAAAAGTAATTTTTTTACAATCCTTTTACTAATTGGAATACAATTAATTAGTAACGCGCAAAACAGTTTTGAAGATTACAAAAAACAATATCCCGACTTCAATGAAGTTGTTATCCTTGATTATCAAGGGTACGATATTTCTATAGAAAACAAAAAAATAAAAATCATTCAAAACACTTCTTTTGAATCTATGATTCTTTCAGAGAATGGAATTCATAACAATAAAGAATCTTTCACATATTCAGAATTAGTAAAACTTCTTGATTATGAAGCATATTCTTTAGTAAATGTAAAAGGAAAAGAAAAAAAGATAAAAGTAACTCAAACCTCTGAAAAAAATTCAAGTAGTAGTTCGGTGTTTTTTGATGATATTAAAGAAAGACAATTGGTATTTCCTAATTTAGAAACGGGTTCTAAAAAAGTATATCACTACAAAAGAGAGTTTATCGATCCTTTCTTACTTCACAAATACATGTTCATAGGTGGGTTTCCAATTAAAAATGCAACATTTGAAGTAAAAACAGATAAAAATATTAATATTGGATATAAAATTTTTAATGATCCAAATAACACTATCGAATTCAATAAAAAAGAAGAAAAAGGAAAGTTCATCTATACATGGACTCTAAAAGATGTAAAAGCATATAAGTTTGAATCAAATGGTCTTGGAATTTTATATTCAGCCCCACATATTGATATTTATATAAAAGATTACACCATTAACAACACTAAAACAGAAGTTTTAAACGATATCAATTTATTGCACAAATACTATCAAGGTTTTGTAAATAACCTTAATAAAAGTGAATGCATCGATTTAAAAAAAATTACCGAAGAAATTACAAAAGATAAAACTACAGAGGAAGAAAAAATAAAAAGTATTTTTTATTGGGTAAAAGACAACATTAAATATGTAGCTTTTGAAAACGGATATGAAGGATTTATCCCAAGAGAAGCGTCTTTAGTTTTTGAAAGAAAATTTGGTGATTGTAAGGATATGGCCAACATTATTGTAACGATGGCTCAATATGCAAATATTAAAAACGTTAACTTATGTTGGATTGGAACTAGAGAAATTCCATATTCTTACTCAGAATTAGCAACACCTGCTGTTGACAACCATATGATAGCTTCTTATAAAAAAGGAGATGAATATATCTTTCTAGATGCCACAGATCGCGAAACTCGTTATGGTTTACCAAGTTCATTCATTCAAGGAAAAGAAGCTTTAGTAAACAACGGTAAAGAATATAAAATTGTAAAAGTTCCAGTAGTATCAGCCATTAATAATAAAGTGGATGATATTGTAAAAGTTAAAATTCAAAATGGAAAATTAATTGGAAATGGAAGAATGGAATTCCATGGTTTTAATAGAAGCATGACACTTATGCAAATTGGTGATGCAACTGGTAAATCGCGTTTCGAAATGATTAAAAGTTTGGTATTAAAAGGAAATAACAAATTCAATCTTAATTCCTACACAGAAGAAAATACCAAAGAACGTGATTTAACTTACAACATAAATTATGATTTCGAATTAGACAATTATTTAATAAAAGTGGATAAAGAAGTATATCTAAATCCTTTTTTACATAAAATTTTTGAAAAAAATCCAATTCAAAAAGATAGAATCACAGCATATGATTTTGAAATTGTATCTCTTTTCAATTCTGAATACGAATTTGAAATACCATCAAATTACAACATAAAATATTTGCCAAAAGATTTTTCATTAGAAAATGAATTACTAAAAGTTGCTACCTATTACACAAAAGAGAACAATAAAATTACTGTAAAATACACTTTTGAAGTAAAAAAAATAGTCATTGAACCTAATGATTTTCAATTGTGGGATGATAGCATTAAAAAAATGAAAAACAACTATAGCGAAACTCTAATTTTAACCGAAAAATAAACCTTTTATGAGAAAAATTATTTCAAAATGTATTCTTGTTTTAATGCTGTGCCAATTGAACCCATTACAAGCACAAGATTATACATTTAAAAATTACAAATGGGACGAAAAACCAGCACCTTTTTCAGTTCCTGCACAATACCAAAATGAAAACGAAATAATTGTAAGTAGAACAATTAAAATTGAGGTTGTTAATGAAAAAAATGGCCCAAAACAATATTACTTACTTCATGATAAAATTTTTATCAATTCGGATGATGCTATAGAAAAAAACAACAAAATATACTTACCCTTCAGTTCAAACGAAAATGTAGTAAAAAATGAAGCTCGAGTAATTTTAAAAAATGGTAAAGTAATTACCTTAAATAAAAAAGACATCAAAGAAGAAGTTGATGAAGAGAGAGGAATAAAATATAATTATTTTGCCATTAATGGTTTAGAAAAGGGAGCTATAATTGAAAAAATATTCCTTTTAGAAGAAGCTCCAGAGCTTAATGGAAAAACATTTAGAATGCAAGATGATTTACCTATTTTAAATATTGATTTTGAGTTAATTCATCCAAACCACTTAGTATTTAAAACAAAAGGATATAACAACTTAGCTGAGGCTAAAATAGATGATAAACGATATGAAAATAAAGTATCTATTTCAGTTAATGAAGTAAATGTTCCTAAATTAGAAGATGATGAAAAATACTCTAATTGGAAAGCCAATATAAAACACTTCAGATATAAATTAGATGAAAATTTATACAATGGTTCTAAAAATTTATATAACTATAAAGAGTTTGCTTCAAACATATATGAAAGATTCAATACGGAGTTAGACAAAAAAAGTCAAAAAGCTGTTGACGACTTTTGCAAATCCATCCCTAGATCAGACAATTTACAAGAACAAATTTGGAACATTGAAAACAAAATAAAAAAATCAATTGCTTACAATCGTTATTTTGATAAAAAAGAAAATTTAGCTGAAGTTATAAAAACCAAACAAGCAAATCAAACAGAAATTTTATCATTATACTTAGCAATATTTAAAAATTTTAAAATAGAAAATCAAACTGTTTTTGCCTCTAATCGTTACGATATTCCTTTTGATACTGAATTTGAAAGTTATGAAAACCTAGATGAATTGTTGTTCTTTTTCCCTTCTATCAATAAGTTCATGACACCAACAGAAATTGAATATAGAATTCCATTAATTCCAAATATTCTTGCAAATAACTATGGACTTTTCATCAAAGGGAAAGAGTTTGCAGGAGTAAAAATGGGAATTGGAGAAGTTAACTTTATTACAATTCCTGGAGTAGAAATCACTCACGATGTAATGGAAATTACAATTGATTTTACAAAAGATATAGAGAACCCTATTATTACAAATGAAATGTCTTTTGGAGGATATGCTGCTTTAAATTTCCAACCTATTAAAGATTTTGCTCCAGCAGATCAATACAAAGAAATTTTAAAAAGCATAGCGGAAAATTACACCATACAAGAAGAATACACATCCTTAACAACAGAGAACGATGGAACCGAATTTATTGGAAAAAAACCATTCGTTTTAAAAGTGACATTTGAAGGAAAAGATTTGGTTCAGAAAGCAGGAGATAATTATTTATTCTCTGTTGGAAAAACAATTGGTTCACAAATGGAATTATACCAAGAAAACAAACGTATGATGCCTGTTGAAATCGATTATCCACACTCCTATTTACGTAAAATAAAAATTAAATTACCAAAAGGAGCAACGGTTAAAAACTTAGAAAAATTTACCATGAATCACAAAACCGAAATCAATGGTAAAACAGAAGCTGCATTTATTAGTAGTTATAAAGAGCAAGCAAACGAAATTCTAATTGAAAATACAGAATACTATAATATTATTAATTATCCACTAGAATACTTCGATTCCTATAAAGCTGTAATTAATGCAGCAGCAGATTTCAACAAAATAGTGATTATTTTAAACCAATAACCCATACAATCCGACTTCACAAGAGTCGGATTTTTTTATGGGCGTTACTCTGCTTTAGCGAGTGCGGATAGCCGACTCGCTTTAATTAGTTGCCTTCGAAAACCTCATGCATCAATAAAGAACTCAAACAATGCTATACACGAGCATACGACTGACGAAGTAATCGCTAACGAGTATTAGTTTTCAGTTGAAAATCATTGTTTTCCAAGTCCCGTAGGGACGCTATTTTGGTAACAAAACTCTCATATAGATTATTAAAAAGCTAGAAGGCTTTAGCCGAACTAGCCAAGAACAGTAAGTATTAATATCCCAAAGTTCTGCAAGCGATATCGAAAACATAGATTCACCAAATAGACCCCGTTAGCATT
>JACCDV010692689.1_pt1 | contig 56410 bp, 56 predicted proteins | sample 7446131 | NCBI WGS metagenome assembly JACCDV01 (sample SAMN15323448, study PRJNA562643) | freshwater metagenome | isolation source: river surface water | place: USA:Blue River Watershed | collected 2017-08-17
AGGTCGGCGGCCAGAATGAACGCGGCCTGCTTGCTGTGGATCAGGTCGGCCGACAGTTGCCAGTCGGCCAGCCAGCCGCTGCTGCCCGGGTACTGGTTGAGGGCGGCAAAGTAGTCGTCCTGGGCGATGGCCGATTGCCACTCGTCGCTGGAGCGGATCACCTTGACCGTGATGCCCAGCGGCGCGGCGCGGGTCTCGATGACTTCGAGGGTTTGCGGGTGGCAGTCACCGCTGACGATGAACACATCACCCTTGGCCTTGACCGAACGCTTGGCCAGGGTCATGGCTTCGGCGGCAGCGGTGGCTTCGTCGAGCATGGACGCGTTGGCGATCGGCATGCCGGTCAGGTCGCAGACCATGGTCTGGAAGTTGACCAGCGCCTCCATGCGGCCTTGCGAAATCTCTGCCTGGTAGGGCGTGTAGGCTGTGTACCAGGCGGGGTTTTCGAGGATGTTGCGCAGGATGACGCCCGGTGTGTGCGTGCCGTGGTAGCCCTGACCGATGAAGCTCTTGAAGAGTTTGTTCTTGCGGGCGATGCGCTGGAGCTGGGCCAGCGCGTCGGCCTCGGTCACGGCGGCAGGCAGCTGCATGCCCTGGCTGCGGGCGATGCTGCGCGGCACGATGGACTCGATCAGGGCGCGACGCGAGGCCTCGCCAATGACGCCGAGCATGTGCTTTTCGTCCTGCGCGCTGATGCCGATGTGGCGCGCGATGAATTCGGACGGGTTCTCAAGGTCGCCAAGAGGGCGGTGGGCGGACATCAGCATGGCAGGCTCCAGTCAAAACATTCGGCAGGTGGCACGGCATGCCACCCACCCAAGGCTTTGGTTCAATCAGCCCGCAGCAAACTGGTTGTAGGCCGTCTCGTCGAGCAGGGCGTCGATTTCGGCAGGCTTGGCCAGCTTGACTTTGAAGAACCAGCCCTTGCCCAGCGGATCGCTGTTGGCCAGAGAAGGGTCGTTGCGCAGGTCTTCGTTGACTTCGGTGATCTCGCCGGTCACAGGCATGTACACGTCAGCAGCAGCCTTGACGGACTCGACCACGCCGGCCACATCCTTTTGGGCAAAGGATTTGCCGACTTCGGGCAGGTCCACAAACACCACGTCACCGAGCGCGTCTTGCGCATGGTGTGTGATGCCGACGATGGCGGTATCGCCTTCGACGTTGATCCATTCGTGGTCTTCGGTGTACTTGATCATTGAGAAGCTCCTGGAGTTAATTGGGGTTCGTTAATTGGGGTCAGATCCCAATTGTTTGGGGGAAATAAATCAGCCGCGGTAATAGCGGTTGGGCACGAAGGGCAGGGCGCTGACTTCCATCGGCACGGCTTTGCCGCGCACCATGGCATTCAGACGGGTACCCATGGCGGCATATTCTGCCTGCACATAGGCCAGGACGACGGGCTTGTCGGCGGTGGGGGCCAGTAATCCGCTGGTGACTTCGCCCACCTTCTGGCTGGCGTCGTTGTGCAGCTCGACATGCTCACGCACCGGCACGCGCTCGAGCGCGACCAGGCCCACGCGCAAGCGTTGTGCGGGCGAGGTGACATCCAGCTGGGCCAGCACCTTATCGGCGCCTGGAAAGCCGCCCGCACGGGCACCACCGGTGCGGCGTACCTTTTGCATGGCCCAGTTCAGGTTGGCCTCGACCGGGGTGGTCGTCGTGTCGATGTCGTTGCCGTACAGGCACAGGCCGGCTTCGAGGCGCAGTGAATTGCGGGCACCCAGGCCGATCGGCTTGACCTCGGGCTGGGCCAGCAGGGCGCGGGCAAAAGCATCAGCCACGTTGGCGGGCAGGGAGATTTCAAAACCGTCTTCGCCGGTGTAGCCGCTGCGGGTGATGTACAGGTCAGCACCTTGCCAGGTTTGAGCCATACCGGTCATGAACACAAGTTGTTCGACGCCCGGCAGTAGGCGAGCCAGCGCGGTGACAGCCTGCGGGCCTTGCAAAGCGAGCAGGGCGCGGTCAAATTGCGGATCAATGGTGCAGCGGTTGCCAATGCGCGTCTGGATGTGGGCAAGATCGCCGTGTTTGCAGGCGCCGTTGACGATCACAAAAATATCTTCGCCCCGGTTCACGAACATCAGGTCGTCGATGATGCCGCCTTCGTCATTCAGTAGCAGGCCATAGCGCTGCTTGTGCAGGCCCAGGCCGATCACGTCCACCGGCATCAGGCTCTCGAAGGCTGTAGCGGCATCCGGGCCGACCAGGCGCAGCTGGCCCATGTGCGAGACGTCAAACAAACCTGCAGCCGTGCGGGTGTGGTGGTGTTCGGCGACCAGTCCGGCAGGGTATTGCACTGGCATGCTGTACCCGGCAAAGGGCACCATGCGTGCACCGAGTTCAAGGTGCAGCGCATTCAGCGGGGTGGTGAGCAGGTTTTGGTCAGCGGACATAGACAGCTTTCAAGGGCGGTTGCACCACAGCACATGCTGTGGCAAGCCCTCGCTGTCCGCTTTACCTGAGAGATTCGCCGGGAACGCGGTGGCGTTCTGCGGTTTGCTCCTTCGGTGGGTGCCGTGGCGCGATGGCCCGGCACCTCTCTCCAGTGAGGCAACGTCTTGAACAAGACGTTTTGTCAGTCCTTTTGCCTGAGCGTTCAGCGGTGTTGACACCCCCTGCGCCTTCGGCGGCTTGGTCACCCAAAGCGCTCTCCTGACAAGGCGTAATTATAGGCATGGTTATCTATGCGCTACAAACACTCCTTGAGCTCCATCCGTTCAGATTAATTGCTTTGTATCGGTGCCGACCAGATAGCTTGGAAAGCAAACGACAGTTGTCGATGGTGTCGAATCGACAGTAAATCTATGTTTTGATCGTGTACAGCGTAGAGCACCAAATAGTGCGAGAGCAGGTATTCACGCAATTGGACTTTCGGGTCCAAGCATCGCAATTGATTTTGTAGGCTCTCAAGCCTATTGCGAGCTTCGACAGATCGGCTAGGGTGAAGCAGGAATGGTCGTCCCATGCCAGGAAAGCGCTCTAGGTTGGGGATGACGGTTTCCGTGAGTTCGTCCAGCAGAGCATCAAATGCTTGCGGGGCTTCGGCTTCTTGCAGGTAGGCGGCAATGTCTTCGAGGCGTTGCTCGAAGTGGTCAGTGACGCGAACAGTCGATTTAAGCGACACGGCGGCGCTTGATGGCGGTCAGGCTGGATCGGGCATCTTTGACACGGCCCGCAACGACGTCTTGCAGGCCCTTGTGCGCATCGTCAATCAGCAGAAGATGGATGTGTTCGCGTTCGAGCTGGTGGTAGTAGTCCAGTCGCTGGGCATCCACCAAGGCGACATAACTTTCTCCATTTTTGGTGATGATTTTTTCGGCCCCGGCATGGACTTGGTCTGCCAACTCGGACAGATTGGCTCGGGCCTGAGACAGGGGGATCACGTCACCAGCAGAAAAAGCCATTGAAAACCTCTTGGGTCAATTAAATGCACAAAATTTTGTACATGATAAGTGAAATTGAAATGAATTCAAAGGGATTCGTTTGAGCCGAGCATGAAAAAGAGGCTCCTTGGAGCCTCTTTTTTTTTCGGGACTGTTGGGTGTTACATCCCCGAGTAGTTCGGCCCGCCACCGCCTTCGGGCGTGACCCAGACGATGTTCTGCGTCGGATCCTTGATGTCGCAGGTTTTGCAGTGCACGCAGTTTTGAGCGTTGATCTGCAGGCGGTCGCTGTTGTCTTCGTTCTTGACGAACTCGTACACGCCCGCTGGGCAGTAGCGGCTCTCGGGGCCTGCAAACTTGGCCAGGTTCACGCTCACAGGGACGCTGGCGTCCTTGAGCGTGAGGTGGGCGGGCTGGTCTTCGGCGTGGTTGGTGTTGCTGATGAACACGCTGGAGAGGCGGTCAAAGGTCAGCTTGCCATCGGGCTTTGGGTACTCGATTTTTTCGCACTCGGCCGCCGGCTTGAGGTACACATGGTCAGGCTTGGTACGGCGCAGCGTCCAAGGAATGTGCCCACGCAGCACGTATTGCTCAAATCCGTTCATCAGCGTGGCGACAGTCAGGCCCTTCTTGAACCAGCTCTTGAAGTTGCGGGACTTGTTGAGTTCTGTGTGCAACCAGCTGGATTCGAAGGCCTCGGGGTAGGCTTGCAGCTCGTCGTGCTGACGGCCTGCGACCAGCGCGTCGTAGGCCGCTTCGGCGGCCAGCATGCCGGTCTTGATGGCTGCGTGGCTGCCCTTGATGCGGCTCACGTTGAGGTAACCGGCGTCGCAGCCGACCAGTGCACCGCCCGGGAACACGGTCTTGGGCAGGCTCATCAGGCCGCCGGCGGTGATGGCACGGGCGCCATAGCCAATGCGCTTGGCATTGACTTCGCCCTTGTTGTTGGTGAAATACCACTTGATGTTGGGGTGGGTCTTCCAGCGCTGGAATTCTTCAAAGGGGCTCAGCCAGGGGTTGGCGTAGTCCAGGCCGACCACATAGCCGATGGCGATCTTGTTGTCTTCCATGTGGTACATGAAGGCGCCACCGTAGGTGTCGTTGTTCATGGGCCAGCCAGCGGTGTGCATCACAAAGCCGGGGGTGTGGCGGCTGGGGTCGATTTCCCAGACTTCCTTGATGCCGATGCCGTAGGTCTGTGGATCGCGGCCTTCGTCGAGCTTGTACTTGGCAATCACTTGCTTGCCCAGATGACCACGTGCGCCCTCGGCGAACACGGTGTATTTGGCATGCAGCTCCATGCCCAGCTGGAAGTTCTCGGTGGGCTCGCCTTCTTTGCTGATGCCCATGTTGCCGGTGGCCACGCCTTTGACGGAGCCATCTTCGTTGTAGAGCACTTCGGCGGCAGTGAAGCCGGGGAAAATTTCCACGCCCAGGTTCTCGGCCTGCTGGGCCAGCCAGCGGGTGAAGTTGGACAGGCTGATGATGTAGTTGCCGTGGTTCTGCGCGCACTCGGGCAAGAACATGCCGGGGGTGCGGGTCGCGCCGGTCTCGGACAGGAAGCTCCAGGCATCGTCGGTCACGGGCTGGTTCAGCGGCGCGCCGAGTTCTTTCCAGTTGGGGAAGAGTTCGGTCAGCGCCTTGGGGTCCATGATGGCGCCCGACAGGATGTGCGCGCCGGGCTCGCCGCCTTTTTCGAGCACCACGACCGAGACGTCCGTGCCTTTTTCAGCGGCCAGCTGCTTCAGGCGGATGGCGGTGGACAAGCCAGCGGGCCCGCCGCCGACCACGACCACGTCGTATTCCATCGCTTCGCGGGGGCCATAGGTGCTGAGGATTTCTTCTGGGCTCATAAAACGTGCAAAGGTAAGAGAGGTTGAGTGTCTGAATTGCGACTCATTTTATGCGGCGATCATGTGCATTCGCAGCAAAATAGCGATTGTTGATGTTGTCCAAGCAAAGGGTTTTCCATGAGTTATGAAATCGATTTGTCCGGGCGTGTGGCGTTGGTCACTGGAGCGTCCAGCGGCTTGGGGGCGCAATTTGCGCGTAGTCTGGCCAAAGCTGGCGCAGGTGTAGTGTTGGCCGGGCGGCGTGTGGAGCGTCTGAAAGACCTTCGCGCCGAGATTGAAGCCGAAGGCGGCAGCGCCCACATGGTTCAGATGGACGTGACCGACAAGGCCAGCATTGCTGCAGCCGTGGCACGCGCTGAAACCGAATTTGGCACCATCGACATTCTGATCAACAACTCGGGCGTGAGCGCCACCCGACGCATTCAGGACGTGAGCGAAGAAGACTATGACTTTGTGATGGACACCAACGTGCGCGGAGCGTTCTTTGTGGCGCAAGAGGTGGGCAAGCGCATGCTGGCTCGTGCCAAAGGCGCCGCGCCCGGCAGCTACACGGGTGGTCGCATCATCAACATCGCGTCCATGGCGGGCCTCAAGGTGCTGCCGCAAATCAGCGTGTATTGCATGAGCAAAGCCGCGGTGATCCACATGACCAAAGCGTTTGCCGTCGAATGGGGCAAGTTCGGCATCAATGTCAACGCCATTTGCCCGGGCTACATTGACACCGAAATCAACCACGAGCATTGGCAAACCGAAGGCGGACAAAAGCTGATTCAAATGCTGCCCCGAAAACGTCTGGGGCAACCTCAGGATCTGGAATCGGTGTTGCTGATGTTGGCCAGCGACCAATCAGGCTTTGTCAACGGCGCCATCATTGCCGCTGACGACGGATTTGCACTTTAAAACGCCAAGGACAAGCATGCGCTACGAGATTCCCGCCCAGAAAAAGCTGGTGTACGAAACCGTGATCCCCATGCGGTGGGGTGACATGGACGCTATGGGCCACGTCAACAACACCATCTACTTTCGTTACCTGGAAATCGCTCGGGTGGACTGGATGGCCAAAGCCAACTGCGGCGTCAACCCGAAGGGGCAGGGCCCGGTGATCGTGAACGCGTTTTGCAACTTTTACCGTCAGCTCGAATACCCGGGCGATGTGCTGGCCAAGATGTACGTCAGCGACCCTGCGCGCACCACGTTTGAAACCTGGTGCACGCTCGAGCGGACCGATCAGCCGGGCGTGATTTATGCCGAAGGCGGCGCCACCACCATCTGGGTGGACTTCCCTCAGCAAAAGGCGATAGACCTGCCGGACTGGGTGCGGGCCTTGGTCACACCTTGACCTTAGGCACCCGGCCCAGCAGGTAAAACTCCGGGTTGGGCATCATGCCCGTCACGCTGGCCATGCGGTTGGACAGGCCAAAGAAGGCGGTGATGGCGGTGATGTCCCAGATGTCTTCGTCATCAAAGCCATGGGCGTGCAGGGCTTCAAAGTCGGCGTCTTCAACCTCGTGCGAGGCGGTGCAGACCTTCATCGCAAAGTCCAGCATGGCGCGCTGGCGCGGGCTGATGTCGGCCTTGCGGTAATTGACCGCCACCTGGTCGGCGACCAGGGGTTTTTTCTCGTAAATACGCAAGATGGCGCCGTGCGCCACCACGCAGTACAGGCACTGGTTGGCCGCGCTGGTGGTGGTGACGATCATCTCGCGGTCGCCCTTGGTTAGGTGGCTGGTGCGGCCCACGCTCTCGGGCACCATGAGCGCGTCGTGGTACGCAAAAAACGCACGCCACTCCGCCGGGCGGCGCGCAAACGCCAGAAACACGTTGGGAATGAAACCGGACTTTTCCTGCACCTCCAGAATTTTGGCGCGGATGTCTTCGGGCAGGGTGTTCAGATCGGGGAAGGGGTAGCGTGAACTCATGGCGCTTGTCTCGTCAGTCGTGTTTAAAGTGGGTTCATTATGCTCAAGGCTTGTTCTGGAGTCTGTCATGTCTGAAACCCAAACCCCCCGCCCCGATCTGCCGCAAGACCCTGCTTTTCAAGCTGGCCTGGCCACCCGCACCGCCGTCATGGGGCAAGCCTTTGTGGACCGCGCTTTTGACGGCATGACCGAATTCACCCGCCCGATTCAGGAGCACATCACCCGCGCCGCCTGGGGCGACACCTGGCAACGCCCGGGGCTGGACCTGAAAACCCGCAGCATGATCACCGTGGCCATGCTCACGGCCCTGGGCAAATCGCACGAGCTCAAAGGCCATGTGCGCGGCGCGCTCAACAACGGCGTCACGCCCGAAGAACTGCAGGAAATCTTTTTGCATGCCGCCATTTATTGCGGTGTGCCTGCGGCGGTGGAGGGTTTCAGGACGGCGGCTGAGGTCGTGGAGTCGGCGTCCAAGATATAGGTGTTTGTTATCAGTTTCGCTGCTATAGTGAATGCCTCGAATACAAATATGAGGCTGATCGCGCAAGCGCTTGGAGGCCAATCGCGACGCGGCGACTTTCTCCGGTTTGTTGTTCCTGTGCATAAGTACAGCAACTAGAGGTGAGTTAATGATGCCAAACGTTTTTTCACCAGTCACGCGGCCATATTGGCTGCTTTGTCGTCTACATCAAAGTTACGCCTTGTTTTGCGACTCTCATCCTCAGAATGAAAGGGAAAAATCTGATGAAGCAACTTATCGCCGCTGTTATTTCAATTCTGGCAATAGCTGGTTGCGCCAGCGTTACAGATGTTGTTTCCACCGGCCCGGGCACATATATGGTTGCTGCCGAAGGCGTTTTAGGTAACTCTTCCAGTGGCAAGCAAGCGTTCAAAGCTCAGGAGCAAGCCGCAGCCTTTTGCGCGAAGCAAGTAAAGCAAGTTGAAACTATCGAAGTGAAAGAAGTTCCGGGTGGTTTTGGAAAAGTTGCATCGGCATCGGTTTATTTCAGGTGTGTCAGTCAATGATGTAAGGCTTTGCCACTGTAGGGCACTTGATTACTGGAGGGCAAAATGGGCCGGAACTATGACACTGAATGCAAGGCTTGTGGTGCAAAAGTGCGGGTAGTGGAGAGACCAATGGGAGTCCCCGGCGGAAAAGAAAAAGAACAAGGCTACTGCACGCAATGCAACGAATTGGTTGCTGAATTTATGACTGACGGATTTATTGATGTACACCTTATCTCTGATGACACGCCAAATAATCCAAATGCATAACAATCGCTTCGAGAGGGATGTTGGGCCTCACAGCCCACCACCATTCCGATACAGCCCTCTCTAAGAAAAGCGAACCTACATGCAAACTGCCGTACTGACTCAAAAAGAATTGGAGAAGCTTTTTGCCGTCGCGGAAAGTCACTTTGTCGACTTCAAGGCGAGGGCAATTGCTCCGGCAAAGCTCTCACGCACGATCGCAGCCTTCGCGAATGCGGACGGAGGTGAGTTGTATGTCGGAATCGAGGAGCCGTCGGCTGGTGGGCCGAAGACTTGGGATGGATTCGAAACCCCGGAGGCTGCCAACGGACTCGTTCAAGCCATCCAAGGCATGTTTACACTCGGTCAAGGGTGTCGGATGACGTTGCTCCAGTGCGAAGGTAAACAAGGCAGCGTACTCCAACTTGAAGTACTCAAGAGCCGAGAGATCGTGCGATCAACTTCTGGTGATGTTTACGTGCGCAGGGGCGCGCAAAACCTACCCGTCGCGCAGCCCGACGCACTTGAACGCCTGCGGCTTAACAAAGGCCTGTCGTCTTTTGAGTCGATGACTGTCGACTGCAATCCCGAAGTCATAACCAACAGCGAGGAGACGATTGGCTTCATTCTGGAGATCGTTCCTCACCAAGAGCCCGAGCGCTGGCTCCGCAAACAGAACTTGATCGTAGGCGACAAGCCTACGGTCGCAGGAACTGTCCTCTTCGCGGAAGAGCCGCAGGCACTTCTACCCAAGCGCTGCGGCATCAAAATCTATCGGTATCAAACAGCAAATGACGAAGGCACTCGCGAATCCCTTGACGGAGTGCCCCGGACTGTAGAAGGCTGTGCCTACAAGCAAGTCTACGAATCAGTCGCTACGACAAAGAAAATTATCGAAGGCATTCGACGGATGACTCCCGAAGGTTTAGTAGCCGTTGAGTACCCCGAAGAGACTCTTCACGAGATCATCACAAACGCTGTCCTTCATCGTGACTACAGCATTCCTGATGACATTCATATTCGGGTGTATGACAACCGCGTCGAAGTGGAGAGTCCCGGCAGTCTTCCGGGACACATTACTACTCAGAACATCCTGGATGAGCGCTTCGCCCGAAACGGGAATATTGTTCGCGTCATCAACAAGTTCCCCAACCCGCCCAACAAAGACGTAGGCGAGGGTCTGAACACCGCATTTCGAGCCATGAAACTTCTGCACCTTAAGGAGCCTGAGATTCTTCAGAGGGACTCCAGCGTCTTGGTAATCATCCGGCACGAACAGTTGGCATCGCCAGAGGAGCGGATCATGTCCTTCCTTGAGGGCCATGAGACCATTAGCAACGGCGAAGCCCGAGAAATCTGCGTCATTCGCGAGGACTGGCGCATCCGATCAATCTTTGCTCGACTCGTCGAGGCAGGGATGATTGAAAAGTTGCCTGGCAGCACAACTAGCAACACAGCCTATCGGCGCAAAGCCAAGTAGTCGCGATTCATGCAGCGCACTCGGTGAGGCCTAACATTACGGTCAAGCGGACGCTTACCTTGGGCGTTAGACCTCATGGGATACGGCTTGCGCACCGATTCACTCCAGATAGAAAGAACGCGATGGCGATCGAATCTCCACTTTTCCAAAGCTCGATGGAACTTCTCGGACATTCCATCACCCACTTCAATGGGACGAGCGAACTCGACAGGAAGCTGGTAATCCTCCATCTCTCCAACTCTGTCGAACTGCTACTCAAGGATATGGTGCTTGATAGCGGCGAGTCGATCTACAAGAACCCGAAAGAAACTATCACCATACATGGATGCATCGAGCTTCTCACGACAAAGAAGATCGCCGTTCCTTTCTTGAACAAGTTGGAATTGCTTATTGACGAACGCAACGCTCTCCAACATCGATTCGGTTCCCCGAACGAACTAACAGCAATCTTCTACATGAATGTTGCTCTCGAGTTTTTCCGGTCCGTTGTCAAGCAACACTACAGCCAAGATTTCGACGAACTAATCGCTCAATTCGCGGACGAGAAGGATCTCATCGCGCTCAAGATGCGAGAGCCATCAAACGACTCGGAGCTGGAGAACCTCAAGAAGCTGGGGAAGGTTCACCCGCTAGGTGCGCTCCTCTCAGCAATCGCATACCTTGAGAAGACGGTTCTTCAGTTTGGAGCAAAAGTGGGAGTGGGGGATCGATACCTACCATCGCTTCCTGTCTCGGCCCGATATCTTGAGATCAATGGCATTGAGCTTCCTTCCGGCCTGCGAGACAGGCTTGAGAACACGCGGCGCCTTCGCAATCAAGCGGCACATGGACGAGCGGAACCAACCCGGGAAGACGTGGTGTCCGCTGTCTCCTCAATTGAGGAGCTAGAGAAGTTCCTGGCGTCCCTGAACGTCGATGAGACGCGCCAGAAGGTTGCTATTGCGAGAAAGCAACGAGAGGCAGAACGACCAAGCTACGAGAGCAGTCGAGTGCTTCTACCGCCGGATCAGTGGATGCACGAGACGCTCAAGACGTTCCTGATGTCGGAACCGGCATTTGCCGGACGAAAGTTCATGATTGACGTCAGAGATGCAAACGTTTCGGTATCTCACCTTCCAGAGAAGCTTCCCGGCTCGGCCCAAGTACGTCAGTACGCATTCACGTTGAACGAGAAGGGAGACAACATTTCCAGCGAAGCCGAGCGCATCAAGGCAGAAATTCTGAAGGATTGCCTGGTTCTACCGGATGCGGCTAGCCCGGAAACAGAATCCTTTAAAGAGACTGCGGCGTGAGGCCTAACCATTCCATCGAGGGGATGCCCAACCGACTGCGCCGGTCGGTCACCCCTCATGTCAAACGTTAGAGCGCAACGACTATGGAATATTTGTCACTGTTCCGAATGCCAACCCCAATGAAAATTACCGGGCGCTCTTCAAGCATCACGAACGCATTCATCAATTCGATAATTCCGGTTGTTCCGCCCAGTGCGGAAGAAGTAAATCAGGCATTGGAAATACTCGGAATGACCCCCGAAACATTTCAGTGCGCATACTGTGGCAGCGTAGCTTCGGAGTGGGACCACCTCCGCCCGCTCGTCAAAGACAAAAAACCAACTGGATACATTTCAGAAATCCACAACCTCGTGCCTTCCTGCGGAAAGTGCAATCAGTCCAAGGGCAACAAGGAATGGAAAACATGGATGCTCAGCACTGCGAAACTATCGCCCACAGCGCGCGGCATTAAAGACATTCCAGAGCGAATCAAGCGACTGGAGGCTTATGAGAATTTCAAGGCTCCAACAAAAATGGATTTTGCAGCCATTGTTGGGCCCGATGTGTGGGCGCAGCACCAAAACAATCTAGAGCGAGTGCAGTTACTCATGCGCGAATCGCAGGTGCTTGCTAAAAAAATCAATGCCGAGGTCGCTAGTGCATACAAAGCGCTTTAGCCCGGCAGTCGAGAGAGACCGCCAAAAAGCTGCGTTTTTTGTTTTCCCCCGTGCTTCGGTAATCGTCCCCTAGAAGCGTCCTCACCCCCTCAGCAACTTCTGTATCAAGTCCGCTGCGCTGCTGGCCTGGTATTTGCGCATGAGTTTGACGCGGTAAATTTCCACCGTGCGGTGGCTGATGCCCAGGGCTTTGCCGATTTCCTTGCTGGTGCGTCCATCCATCAAATGGGCAGCGACCTCGCGTTCACGGGCCGTGAGTTCGGCCTTGACCGGTTTGCGGGCCGAGAGGTCTTCAAAGGTCCAGATGCCGGCTTCGTGCGGCGCGTCGCGGTTGAGGGCGCGGCCCGTCACATGGCACCAGAAGGTTTCGCCTTTGAAGCGGCCATCCACGCGTTTCATGACGCGGTCATCGGCATACACCCCGTTCGCATTGAGGATGGGGGCAATGCGCTGGCCGGTGCGCTCGTATTCGTCGGCGCTGGGGTAGAGCAGCTGAAAGCTTTGGCCCATGAGTTGTTCGCGCGTGACGCCGAACATTTCGCACACCCGCTGGTTGCAGTCCACCATGGTGCGGTTGCGTGAGAGCACCATGCCGATGGGGGCCAGGTCAAAGGCCAGGCGGTAGTCGATGTCAGCGGGCAGGGTCAAGGCCTCGGACATGGGGGTCTCCATTACGAAAAACTACGTATCTGAATACGTAGTATCGTAAGCGCATTCCATCCTTTGACTGGAGATTTGCGTGAACAAAGTTTTTCCCTCTGCTGCCGAGGCGCTTAAGGACATCGTGGCCGATGGCCAGTTGATGGCCGTGGGCGGTTTTGGCCTGTGCGGCATTCCCGAAGCCCTGATCGACGCGCTGCGCGACACCGGTGTCAAGGACCTGACCGTGATTTCCAACAACGCTGGCGTCGATGGCTTTGGCCTGGGCAAGCTGCTGGAAACGCGCCAGATCAAGAAGATGATTTCGTCCTACGTGGGCGAGAACAAGGAGTTCGAGCGCCAGTTCCTGGCCGGCGAACTCGAACTCGAATTCACGCCCCAGGGCACGCTGGCCGAGAAGCTGCGCGCCGGTGGCGCCGGCATTCCGGCCTTCTTCACCAAGACGGGCGTGGGCACGCTGGTGGCCGAGGGCAAAGAACTGCGCGAGTTTGATGGCGAGACCTACGTCATGGAACGCGCCCTGGTGCCCGAAGTGGCGCTGATCAAGGCTGATGTGGCCGACCGCTCCGGTAACCTGCGCTTTAACCTGACGGCCCGCAACTTCAACCCCGCAGCTGCCATGGCGGGCAAGATTTGCGTGGTGGAAGTGGAGCGCGTCGTCGCCACGGGCGAAATTGCTCCCGACGACGTGCACCTGCCGGGCATTTATGTGCACCGCATCGTGCACAACCCCACCCCCGAAAAGCGCATTGAAAAGCGCACCACCCGCGACCGTAAATAAATAACTTTGCGGGACAGATCTTCAGCTCTGTCCCCAACTGCTTAGAGGAGCCTGATCATGGCCTGGACCCAAGACCAAATGGCCGCACGTGCGGCAAAAGAACTGCAGGATGGTTTCTATGTGAACCTGGGCATCGGCATTCCGACGCTGGTGGCCAATCATGTGCCCGACCATATCGAGGTGTGGCTGCAAAGCGAAAACGGCATGCTGGGCATTGGCCCCTTCCCTTATGAAGACGAGGTGGATGCCGACCTGATCAACGCCGGCAAGCAAACCGTGACCACGCTCAAAGGCTCGTCGATTTTTGGCAGCCACGAAAGCTTTGCCATGATCCGTGGCGGCAAGATCAACCTGTCCATTCTGGGCGCCATGCAAGTCACTGACAAGGGTGACCTGGCCAACTGGATGATCCCGGGCAAGATGGTCAAGGGTATGGGCGGCGCCATGGACCTGGTCGCGGGTGTCAAGCGCGTGATCGTGCTGATGGAACACGTGGCCAAGAAAAAAGACGGCACCGAAGACATGAAGATCTTGCCCGAGTGCACCTTGCCTTTGACGGGCAAGGGCGTGGTGGACCGCATCATCACCGACCTGGGCGTGATGGACGTGACCCCAAAGGGGTTGGAGGTGGTGGAGCTGGCAGAGGGCGTGACGCCCGAGTTCATCCAGTCCAAAACCGGGGTCAAGCTGATTTTCTGATCCCACCGGTGTGACCGCCCTGGCTGCGGCGGTGTTTTGAACGCCTGATGTGCAACTTTGCACCTCAGGCGTTTTGCATTTTGGCAGATGCATTTGTGTTTACTTGGTCTTTACGCACAGGCGACAGCTGTTGTCAGCCAAAGAGCCTTGGAATTTTTCATAATATGAGGGCCTGACTTTTATAAAAACCACCGATATGAACAAATCCTTGCGTTGGATGAGCTTGGCCGCAGTTGTGGCCTCTGGTTCCTTGGCTCTGGTCGCTTGCAGCAAGCAAGAGGCTGAGCCTGACAAACCTGCTGCCGCTGCAGCAGGCAAGCCTGCGGGGCAGGGTGGTGGTCAAGGTGTGCCTGTGACCACGCAAGAGGCGGTGCAAAAACCTTTTGATGTTGTGCTGGAGGCTGCGGGTACCGTGACCCCGGTGTCCATGGTGGACATCCGCCCCCAGATGAGTGGCGTGATTCGCCAGGTGCATGTCAAGGAAGGGCAAATGGTCAAGGCTGGCCAGTTGCTGTTCACGCTCGATACGCAACTCGATCAGGCTAATCTGGCCAAGGCCCAGGCACAGTTGCTCAAGGATCAGGCCGCGCTGGCGGATGCGCAGCGTCAGTACAAGCGTGCGCAAGAGTTGGTGGCGCAGAACTTCATGTCACGCGGCGCCGCCGATACGGCGCAGGCCAATGTGGAAAGTCTGCAGGCCGTGGTCAATGCCGATCGCGCTGCGGTGGATGCCGCCAAGGTGCCTGTTTCCTACGGGCAAGTGCGTGCTGCTGTCAGCGGCCGTCTGGGCGGCATCCCGGTGTTTGTGGGCTCGGTGGTCAAAGTCAATGACACCTCGCTGGGCACGATTGTCCAGACCGATGTCGTGGACGTGGCCTTCAGCGTGCCGCAAGACAGTCTGCCCGCACTTTTGGCTCGCCTGAACAAGGCAGAAGTGCCCGAAGTCGACATCGTGCTTGCCCAAGCCGGCAAAACGGTGACGGGTAAGTTGACTTTTGTGGACAACGCGGTTGATGCCGCCACGGGTACCGTCAAGGTCAAGGCCCGTGTGAACAATGCGCAGGCGCAGCTCTGGCCGGGCCAGTTTGTGCGTGCCCGTTTGCAAACGCAGCATCTGGACAGCGCTGTTTTGGTCCCCGCGCAAGCCCTGGTGCAAAACCCCAAAGGCACGGCTGTGTTTGTGGTGCGTGAGGGCAAGGCCAATGTCCAGCCCGTCAAAGTGTTGGCCCTGCAAGCCGATATGGCCGCCGTCAGTGGCCTGGAGCCGGGCAGCAAAGTGGTGGTCGATGGACGCCAGAATGTTCGCCCCAACGCGCCGGTGAGCGAAATCAAACCGGGTGCTGACAAGCCAGGCGCCGAGAAGAAGTCATGAACCTTTCAGAACTTTTTATCCGCCGTCCGGTGATGACGGTGTTGCTCAATCTGGGCATCTTGATGGCCGGTATTCTGGGTTATCGCTCGATTCCGGTTTCTGCTTTGCCCAGTTACGACACCCCTGTGATCAACGTGTCGGCCAATTTGCCGGGCGCTAGCCCGGAGACCATGGCCTCGTCTGTGGCGCAGGCGCTGGAAAAGCAATTCCAGCAAATCCCGGGTCTGGTGCAGATGAGCTCCACCAGCTCTACCGGCAGCACTTCGCTGACGCTGGAGTTTGCCGAGGGTAAAAGCATGGATGGCGCTGCGCTGGACGTGCAGGCCGCCTTGCTGCGTGCACAGCGCACATTGCCCACCGAAATGACGCAACCGCCGTCATATCGCAAGGTCAACCCGGCCGATGCGCCGGTGTTGATTGCGGCGATGACGTCCGATGCGCTTTCGCTCACCGAGATGCAGGATTACGCCGAGCACCTGATCGTGCCCACCTTGTCCATGATCGAGGGCGTGGCGCAGGTCAACGTTTATGGCTCCAAGCGCTTTGCGGTGCGGGTGCGTGTCAATCCGGTCGCGCTGGCTGCGCGCAACATGGCGATTGAAGATGTGTCCAAGGCCCTGGCGGCGGCCAATTCCAACACGCCCCTGGGCTCGCTCGATGGCGATCGACAGACCCTGACCGTGGTGGCCAACGAGCAGCTGCGCAATGCGGCCGAATTTGCCAACTTGATTGTCTCCACCCGCAATGGTGCCACCGTGCGTCTGCGCGATGTGGCCAATGTGGAAGACAGCCTGGAAAACGTCAAAACCTATGGCAACTTTGAAGGTGTTCCTTCCATTGTGCTGGCGGTGCAACGTCAACCGGATGCCAACACGGTCAAGGTGGTGGATGGTGTGCGCGCGGCCCTGGCGCAAATGGGCGAGCAGTTGCCAGGCTCCTTGCAGGTCACACCCTTTATCGACCGATCCAGCTCGGTGCGAGAGGCCATGCACGATGTCACGCTGACGCTGCTGGGCACGATTGTCCTGGTGGTGCTGGTGATTTATTTGTTCCTGCGCCGCGTGGTGGCAACCGTGATCCCCACGCTGTCCTTGCCGGTGTCGCTGGTCGGGGCTGTGGCGCTCTTGTGGGGGCTGAACTACAGCCTGGACAACATTTCCCTCTTGGGGTTGACGCTCGCGGTGGGCCTGGTGGTGGACGATGCGATCGTGATGCTGGAAAACATCATGCGTCACATCGAAGAGGGGGAAAAACCGTTCGCGGCGGCGCTCAAGGGCTCGCGCGAGGTGGGCTTCACCATCATCTCGATTTCCACCTCGCTGATTGCGGTGTTCATTCCGATTTTCTTCATGCCAGGGGTGATCGGCCTCCTGTTCCACGAATTTGCTGTGGTGGTGGGGCTGGCCATTGTGGTGTCGGCGTTTGTATCGTTGACCTTGGTACCCATGCTGGCCAGCCGCTTCCTGAAAACCGAGGATGGTCAGCACCAAAACGAAAACCGCGTGGTCACCGCATTCGAGCATGGCTTTGAGGCCACGCTGGCTGCTTACACGCGGGTACTGGACTGGGCCCTGGCGCATCGCAAGGCTGTTCTGGCTGTGGCTTTGTCCACATTTGTAGCGACTGCCTGGTTGTTCATGGTCATCCCCAAAGGCTTTTTTCCGCAGGAAGACATTGGCCAGATCACGGTCTCTACCGAGGCAGCCCAGGATGTCTCTTTTGAAGAGCTGGTGCGTCTGCAAAACCAGGCCTCCGAGATCATCCGCAAGGATCCTGCGGTCGACAAGGTCACTTCTTTTGCCGGCGCTGGGGGCGCGCAGAACTCTGGTCGGATGTTCATTGCACTCAAGGACAGATCGGAGCGCCAGGCGATTGATCAAGTTATCAACCGCCTGCGTGGCAAGTTGCGCGCAGTGCCCGGCTTGCGCGTGTTCATGCGGCCAGTGCAAAACCTGCAGCTGGGCGGCCGCATGAGCAAGGCGCAGTACCAGTATGTGCTGCAAAGTGTGGAGGCAGACGCCTTGTACAGCTGGTCGGACAAGCTGGTGCAGCGCATGCGCACGGAGGCCATCTTCCAGGACGTGAACACCGATGTGCAAATGCGCGGCCTGCAGGCCTCCATCACGGTGGACAGGGATCGCGCCAATGCCTTGGGCGTAACGCAGGAGGCTGTACGCTCTACGCTCTACAGCGCCTTTGGGCAACGGCAGGTGGCCACCATCTACCTGCCTACCGACAGTTACCGCGTCATCCTGGAGGTGGACCCGGAACTCAAAAAGGACGAGTCTGCGCTCAATACCCTGTTTGTGCGCTCCAGCACCGGGGCTTTGGTGCCCCTGTCGGCGGTAGCCACGGTCAAGCGCACAGTGGGTCCATCGGCCATCAACCACGTGGGCCAGTTGCAGGCAGTGACGATCTCGTTCAACCTTGCACCCGGCGTGGCACTGGGTGATGCGACCAATGCGCTGGAAAAAATCGGCGAAGCTATTGGCTTGCCGCCTTCCATCATCACCAGCTATGGCGGCGATGCTGCGGTCTTCAAAAACTCGCAAGGCAATCAGGTGGTGCTGATTCTGGGCGCTTTGCTGGTGATCTACGTGTTGTTGGGTGTGCTGTATGAAAGCTACATTCACCCGATCACGATCCTGGCCGGGTTGCCCTCTGCGGCAGTGGGTGCGCTGGTGACGCTGATGATGTTCAAGCAGGACCTGACGCTGATTGCCACGATTGGTATCTTGTTGCTGATTGGCATTGTCAAGAAGAACGCCATCATGATGATCGACTTTGCGCTTGACCAGCAACGTCACCATGGCATGGACCCGGCGCACGCGATTCGGCAGGCTTGTATCTTGCGTTTCCGCCCGATCATGATGACCACGCTGGCGGCCCTGATGGGCGCTTTGCCGATCGCGCTGGGCATTGGTGCTGGCGCCGAGTTGCGTCAGCCGCTAGGCTTGGCGGTGGTGGGCGGCTTGATCTTCTCGCAGGCGGTGACGCTGTTCATCACGCCGGTGATTTATTTGGCGCTGGATCGTTTCAGTGGCTCAGGCCCGGACCTGCGCCCCGAGAACGCGGGCTGACCACCCGTTGTAAGTTGAAGCTCAAGGACGGGCGCAGGCCCACATCAGGGTGCCGCCACCGTCCGAGGCCAGCCAGTGCGACATGGGCGCGCACTGCCCATCGGCGCACAAGGTGTAGTCGCTGGTGTAGGGCGAGCGTGTCAGGCGAAGTGCGGGCGGTAGCGGTGTTGTAGGTGAGTACACATACCAGCCCTTGACCAGCTTGGCATCTTCAGGCGGCTCCATGCCTGCGCCCGAGCCACGCACGCGTGCCTTGTCCAGGGTTAGGCGAGTCGGCTTTTGGGGCTGGGGGTGCACGGTGTAATCTTCTTCCCAGCGAATCCTCTCGATGGAGTGTGTCCAGGCCAGCGTGAAATGCTGGCCGGGTACAAATGCCTGCGCTGCTAAATCGGGTGGCGGGTAGGCCGCAGTCTGCGCGGCCAAGGCCAGGCACAGGCCGGCGCTGAGCAGGGCGCTCAAGCTGTGCGGCGCTGGCGCCAGAAGTGCCAGATCAGCAATGCGGCAACCGCGCCCAACCCGGCCTCGTCTGTGGCAGGGTAGGCCACCACAAGCAGGCTGGCAGCTGCAATGGCCCACAGGCGCTCGAACAGGTTCAGCGGTCCCTTGAGGTAACCAATGGCACCGGCGCCCCACATGCCAATGGCGATCACGGCCTTGAACACGACCCAAGCCACCGCCAAGGGGCTGTCGGTCTGCAGCATCAGCGCCGGGCTGTACACGGCCATGAAGGGAACGACAAAACCCGCCACGGCAATGCGCATGGCCTGCAAGCCAATCTTCAGGCCGGTTTCACGGGCAATCGGCGCGGCTGCAAAAGCGGCCAGGGCCACGGGTGGGGTGAGGTCAGCCATGATGCCGAAATAAAACACATACATGTGCGAGACGATCAGTGGCACCCCCAGTTTGAGCAAAACGGGCGCGGCCAGCGAGCTGGTGATGATGTAGTTGGGAATGGTAGGAATACCCATGCCCAGAATCAGACAGGTCACCATGGTCAGCATCAGGGCCAGCAAGAGGTTGTCTTGGCCAATCGCAATGATCTGGCCGCCCAGTTCTGCAGCCACGCCCGTCAGGTTGATGACGCCGATGATCACGCCCACCAGTGCGCAGGCAATGGCCACCGGCAGCGCATGGCGAGCGCCATCAACCAGCGCCTGCACAGCCAGCTGACGAACGTCAGCGCCCACGCGGCGCACCCATGTCAGCACGACCAGCACAGCAGCGACGATGAAAAACGACAGCATGCCCATCTTGGCAAAGCTGCTGCAGGCCAAGGCCAGCAAAACCCAGAACAGCACGCGACGCGGTGTGCCTTGAATGCCTTGCGCCAGAGCAGCGCCAAAAATCAGGATCACAGTCAAGGCCAGCCCGACCGAGCCTGAGAACAGCGGGGTGTAGCCTGAAAACAGCAAGGCCACCAGTCCGGCCAGGGGCAAGATCAGGTACCAGCGCAGGCGTATGGCGGTCCAGGGATTGGGGCATTCTTCTTTGGGAAGCCCCATCAGGCCTTTGCGCCCGGCTTCCAGGTGCACCATCCAGAAAGCGGTGAGGAAATACAAAATGGCCGGGATGAGGGCGGCCTTGACGATTTCGACATAAGGCACATCAATGGTTTCAGCCATGATGAAGGCGACCGCACCCATCACGGGGGGCATGATCTGTCCGCCCATGCTGGCGGTGGCTTCCACGCCACCTGCAAACGCGGAGCTGTAGCCAAAGCGTTTCATCAACGGAATGGTGAATTGCCCGGTGGTCACCACATTGGCTACACCCGAGCCATTGATGGTGCCCATCAGGCCCGAAGAAATCACCGAGACCTTGGCGGGCCCGCCACGGGTGTGGCCGACGGTGCCCATGGCCAGGTCGTTGAAGAGGTTGATCATGCCCGCCTGCTCCAGAAAGGCGCCAAACAGGATGAACAGAAAAATATAGGTGGACGACACATAGGTGGGGGTGCCGTAAATGCCCTCGGTACCAAAGCTCATCTGGCTCAGGATCTGATCGAGTCCATAGCCCCGATGGGCCAGCGCACCTGGCATGTATTGGCCCCAAACTGCATAAGCCAGAAATACTGCACACACCAGCGGCAAACCCCAGCCCATGACGCGCCGTGCCGCTTCGAACACCAGCGCCAGCAACACGGCGCCTACCCACCAGTCTGCTCCAACGATTTCTCCTGCCCGTTGGGTCAGGTCGGCTTCATAGACCCACTGGTACAGGCCGGTGGCAAAGCCAGCGAGCCCTATCAGCCAGCCCAGGGCCAGGCCGAAACGGCGCATGCTGCTGCGGGCAGATTCAAAGGGGGGGTAGAGGGTGTAGATCAGCAGCAGGACAAAGCCCACATGCAGGGCGCGTACTACCTGGCTGGATAAGGGTTGGTAAGCGGCCATCCAGATCTGGAAGACCGAGAATGCAATCGCGATGTAGAACAGTGGGCCCCGCAGGGTCGTTTTGTGTGAGGCAGTGGTGTCGCTCATGACGGTACTTCTGTGAGGCGGACAAAACGACCCTGCCAGGCAAGCCTGGCAGGGGGGAAGTTACTTGATCAGACCTGCTTCTTTGTAGAAACGCTCTGCACCGGGGTGCAGCGGTACGGGCATGCCCTTGATCGCATTTTCAAGTTTGATGGCTTTGGCCGCGTTGTGCGCCGCATGCAGCGTGTCCAGGTTGGCGTACAGCTGCTTGGCCATCTGGTAGGCCAGGTCGTCAGAGACGCCACTGTGGGTGACCAGGAAGTTGGGAATGGCGCAAGTGGCCACGTCAGCCGTTTGCCCCGTGTAGGTGTTGGCTGGAATGACGGCAGGCTGGTAAGCCGCATCGCCCACTTTGGCAATGATGTCTGCCGAAACAGGCACGATCACGATCTTGATGGCGGTGGACAGGTCGCGAATGGAGGCGACCCCCAGGCCGGCTGACTGCAGGGTGGCGTCGAGCTGGCGGTTTTTCATCAGTTCCACCGATTCACCGAAGGGCAGGTATTCCACCTTGCCCAAGTCGCTGTAGCTCAGGCCAGCAGCCTTGAGCAGGGCGCGGGCGTTGAGCTCGGTCCCCGACTTGGCAGCGCCCACCGAAACGCGCTTGCCCTTGAGGTCGGCCAGGCTCTTGATGCCCGAGTCCGCATTGGCCACGATCTGGATGTAGTTGTTGTAGGTGGCAGACAGGCCGCGCAGCTTGGAGAGCTTTTGCTTGAAACCTGCTTCTTCCACACCGTTCCAGGCGTCAGATACGGAGTCTGCCAAGGCAAAAGCCAGCTCGCCACGACCCGCTTGCAGCAGGTTCAGGTTCTCGGCAGAAGCCTTGGTGACCTGAGCGGTGGAGCGCACGTTGGGAATGCTCTTGCCGTAAATCTGTGAAACGGCAACCCCCAACGGGTAGTACACGCCGCTTTGCCCACCGGTGAGCACGTTGACGAATTGCTGTTGAGCCATGGCGGCTCCTGAAATCAGGGCTGCTCCCAGGCCCAGGGCCACGGACCATTGACGAATCAAGCGCATGTTTGTCTCCTTTAGCTTGTTTGTGAATCAGACGGGAATTGTCATCCTAACGTAAGCCATGCCGTCTGATGCAGGGGGTGGGTATGTCCTGATGTCTCGTGTGCGACGGATTTGAGGGATCCATCTTCTTTCTAAAATCTTCATGATGGCTTGGCATGCGGCGCTGTGTTGCAGTAAGCTACAAGGTTTTCCGCGTAAGTTCTTGAGCCGATGGACACTTCCTTGCCACCCATTCCTGCCAAACGCTACTTCACCATTGGTGAAGTAGGCGAGTTGTGCGGTGTCAAGCCGCATGTGCTGCGCTATTGGGAGCAGGAATTTACCCAGTTGCGTCCGGTCAAGCGCCGGGGCAATCGCCGGTATTACCAGCACCACGAGGTGCTGATGATTCGCCGTATTCGTGATCTGTTGTATGACCAAGGCTTCACCATCAGTGGCGCCCGTAACCGCTTGCAGGAGCTGGCCCATTCGCAGCGTCATCCAGCTGTCTACGAGGACGAAACGGAGGAAACCTTTTCGGAGCAATCGTTGCCTTCTGGTCTTTTGGTGGTGGATGAAGTCGACGAGCAAGGTTTGGCGGCACTGCGCCAGGAGTTGGCTCAAATTCGTGACTTGCTCTCGATTTGAGCCCTGAATTCAGGCTATAATTCAGGTCTTGTCGGCGTGTAGCGCAGCCTGGTAGCGCACTTGCATGGGGTGCAAGGGGTCGCGAGTTCGAATCCCGCCACGCCGACCATTTATTTCAGGGGCAACAGATCAATCTGTTGCCCCTTTTCTATTTGGGGTGCTCATGGGCAAGCGTTTAAAACTAGGGGTTTTGGGCTGCGCAAAAATAGCCTATGGTTTTGTGCGCGATGTGTTGCCCAGTGATCAGGTCGAAATCGTGGCCGTGGCCAGCAGGGACTTGAGCAAAGCGCAAACTTTTGCCGCCGAATATGGTTTGCCACAGACCTGGGGCAGCTACGAGGCCTTGCTGGCAGACCCGAATGTCGAGGCGGTTTACCTGCCCTTGCCCAACACCATGCATGCCCTTTGGGCAATGGCTGCTGCCCGTGCCGGCAAACATGTCCTCTGCGAAAAGCCGCTGACCCTGACGCGCGCATCGGCGCAGGAAATGTTCGACACCGCTCGCCAGCACGGGGTCATGCTGCTGGAGTCTTTTCCGTATTACTTTCAGCCGCAAACGGGCGATATGCTGGCCTTGCTGGAGTCCGGGGCCATTGGTCAGGTGCGCTCGGTACAGGCGACGTTTGGCTTTACTTTGGCCCCGCAGGCCACAGGCAATATCCGTTTCAACCCGGATCTCGGCGGTGGTGCCCTGCTGGACGCAGGCAGTTACCCCCTGAGTCTGATTCGTCTGGTGATGGGGCAGGCGCCGGTGCGTGTGCTGGCGCAGTCGAGTTGGACTGCCAGCGGGGTGGATATGGCGACCACGGCCACGCTGGAATATGCCGACGGTCGCCGCGCCCAGCTCATGTGCGCGATGGACGTGGCCAATGTGCGCCGCGCCACCATTTGCGGCAGCGCCGGCACGCTGGAAACTGAGTATCTCAACCACACGGCCGATGCCGTGGGGCAAAGCCTGCATGGGTATTTGCCCAGCCAGATGCGCTTGCGCCGTGGCATCGCCAACACCCTGGCGTTTGAAGACATTCGCTCGCCTGCGGGCAGTGGGTTTCGTTTTGCGGCGGAGGCTTTTGCCAAAGTCATTCGCGAACAGGACCACGCCGCGGTGGCCCGCGCAGCGCAAGCGAGCATCGACAACGCTGCCACATTGGAAGCTTTGGCAAAGAGTGCTCGAACCGGGGTGGCTGTCGAGCTGCAATGAACTTTGGGCATACTGCAGGCATTGGACACAGCGAATTTGCCGTCATGAACACCACTGCAGCCACCGACTGGATTGAGAACCACACCTACGACGAGCTTGTCGTTGGCCAAAGCGCCAGCCATACCCGCACCCTGACGCAGGCTGACATTCAGGCGTTTGCAGCTGTGTCGGGCGACACCAATCCTGCACATCTGGACCCGGAGTACGCTGACCAGACCTTGTTCCATGGCGTGATTGCCCATGGCATGTGGGGTGGCGCGTTGATCTCGGCCGTGCTGGGCACCCAGTTTCCTGGCCCTGGCACGATCTATCTGCAGCAAGATTTGAAGTTTCTGCGTCCGGTACGTGTGGGCGACACCCTCAACGTCCGCGTGACGGTGGCGTCCAAGCAAGACGAGCAGCAGCGCTTGGTTCTGGACTGCGAGGTTCTAAACCAGAAGGGGCAAAGCGTGATCGAGGGGCAGGCCTTGGTGATGGCACCCACCCAAAAGATTCGCCGCCCCAAAATTGAAGCGCCGCTGATCCAGCTCTTCGACCCACAAGCCCGGCTTAAACAGTTGCTGCAAAAAGCCCAAGGTCTGGAGCCACTCAAATGCGCGGTAGTGCATCCTTGTGATGCAGAGTCCTTGTCGGGTGCACTCGACTCCGCGGCCCAGGGCTTGATCATTCCTGTGCTTGTGGGGCCTGCCTACAAGATTCGTGCGGTGGCTGAGGCCGCAAACCTGGAACTGAATGGCGTGGCATTGGTGGATGTGGCTCACAGCCATGCCGCAGCTGAAAAAGCGGCCGAGATGGCCGCGCAGTGCGAGGTGCACATTCTGATGAAGGGCAGCTTGCATACCGAGGAGCTGCTTCATGCCGTGTTGGCGCAACCCCGCTTGCGAACCGGACGACGCATGTCCCATGTGTTCCGCTTTGATGTACCTACTTACCCCAAACCCCTGTGGGTGACGGATGCGGCCCTCAATATTGCGCCGACCTTGATGGACAAGGTCGATATCGTGCAAAACGCGATTGATTTTGTTCGCCAGATGGGCACGCCACAACCCAAAGTCGCCATCTTGTCGGCGGTCGAGACGGTCAACCCGGCCATTGCGTCCACCCTGGATGCTGCGGCCCTGTGCAAGATGGCCGATCGTGGCCAGATTCGCGGTGGTGTGCTGGACGGCCCCCTGGCGTTTGACAACGCCATCTCGGCCCAGGCGGCGCAGATCAAAAACATTGTTTCTCCTGTGGCTGGAGATGCAGACATCTTGCTAGTGCCGGATCTGGAGTCGGGCAATATGCTGGCCAAGCAGCTGGAGTACCTGGCCGGTGCCAGCGGCTCGGGTCTGGTGCTGGGCGCAGGGGTGCCGATAGCGTTGACCAGCCGCGCGGATGGGCCTGCAGCCCGCGTGTCTTCGGCCTTGCTGGCTTTGGTGGCTGGACATGCGCAGCGCTGCAAGGCACAAGACCTGCAGCAAGCCCGCGAAAAATTCGATCCTTCCTGAACGGGCGCGTCGTATGGCCATACTTGCCGTCAACGCTGGCTCTTCATCGCTGAAGTTTTCGGTGCATGTCCAAGGAGATAAGGGCATGCGCGAGGGCCTGCTGGTGGGGGCTTTCACGGGTTTGGAGCCCGATGGGCATCCCGTGCTGAGTTGGTCGTACAGTGGAGAAAAGCTGCAGGAGGCGTTACCCGCCACAGGTGAACAGGATGTCTGGGCTCAAGCGCTCAAGCGCCTGCAGCAATTGTTGTCGTCTTGTGCGCACTTGCCGCCCATCCGTGCAGTGGCGCACCGGGTGGTCCATGGGGGAACGCGGTTTACAAGCAGCGTCCTGATCAACGAAGACGTGATGCAGGCCTTGCAGGCCCTGTGCTCTTTGGCTCCTTTGCATCAGCCTGCCAACCTGGCGGGCATCCGCGCGTTCACGGCTGCGTTTGCTGGCGTGCCCCAAGTGGCGTGTTTCGATACAGCTTTCCACGCCAGCATGCCAGAGTTGCAGCAACGCTTTGCATTGCCAGAAACCTTGCACCAGCAAGGCATCAGACGCTATGGTTTTCATGGTCTGTCTTATCAATTCATCATGGGTCAGCTGCAGCAGCGCAGCGACCGCGCGCAAGGCCGTGTGTTGATGGCCCACCTAGGCAATGGGGCCAGCGTTTGTGCGGCTGTGCAGGGACGCAGTGTGGCCACCAGCATGGGCTACTCTGCGCTTGATGGATTGATGATGGGCACACGCAGCGGTGCGCTGGACCCTGGTGTGGTGCTGGAGTTGCTGGCGCAAGGTTGGGATCACGACCGGATCGAAGCGTTGCTGTACAAGCAAAGCGGCTTGCTGGGTGTGTCGGGTCTGAGCGCGGACATGCGCACGCTCCACGAGAGCAAAGCGCCCCAAGCCAGGCTGGCGGTGGACTTGTTTGTGCACCGACTTGTGCGAGAGAGCGGAGCCATGGTGGCCTGCATGCAGGGGCTGGATGTGCTGGCCTTCAGTGGCGGCATTGGTGAGCATGACGCCAAGGTTCGCGCGCAAGCGGCGCATCATCTGCAGTGGCTGGGTGTCGAACTGGATGCACAAGCCAATGCACAGGCTTGGGGCGATGCAACGGTGCCCATTCATGCCGCCAGCAGTGCCGTGCAAGTGTGGGTGGTTCCGACGGACGAAGGACGTGTGGCCGCGCAAGAGGCGGCTGATCTGTTGGGGCTTGACTGAGGCTTGTTGCTGTCGCCGGCAGGAACACTTCAAGCCGTTTGCATGGCGCGCTGAAAATCCTGCGCGGCCTGCTCAGGCTTGTCTGCAGCCGTGATGGCCCGCACTACGGCAATTGAGCCTACACCTGTGCGCATCACGTCGGGCACGGCGCTCAGGTCAATGCCCCCAATGGCCACCAGGCTGCGCCCGCGCATCAGGCGTGCATAGGCACCCAAACGTCCCAGTCCTTGCGGGGCAGTTTTCATTTTTTTCAGGGTGGTTGGGAAGACGGCACCCAGCGCCAGATAGCTCGGGCTCACAGCTTGGGCGCGCAACAGCTCCCCGTAGCCGTGCGTGCTCAGGCCTAGGCGCAAACCCGCTTCGCGAATGGTTTCGAGTTGTGCGTCATCCATGTCTTCCTGACCAAGGTGCACGCCGTAGGCGCCTTCTTCCAGGGCGATTTGCCAATGGTCGTTGATGAAGAGCAAGCTCTGGGTGCCCTTGACGGCCTGTACGGCAGCACGCACTTCGCGGCGGACGGCCTCCAGGTCGGTGGACTTGAAGCGCAGCTGCACGGTAGGCACACCCACTTGCGCCATGCGAGCGACCCACTGGGCATCGGGCAGCACGGCATACAGGCCCAAACTTGTTGGACAGGACGCAAAGGCACGTTCGCGCGGCCAGGGCTCGACGCCAAAATCCGCTGGTTCGTCCGGCCAGTGTTGCGGGTCAAAGCGGCCCGTGCGCTGGCTTTGGTGTTGCCATGCCTTGTCCAGCAGTTGTACGTCTTCTTCCACAAACCCCAGCATACGGCAGGCCTGGCGCACAGCGGCTTGCTCATCGGTCAGGTCAATTTCATTGCTGACCAGCGCTTGTTCAAACGTGCAAGCGTGTTCGGTCTGCATGGCCGCATGCAGACGGACCAACTCTTGCGTCAAACGCTGGCGCGCGTTCATGCGTTTTTGTCCTGGTGCCAGAACGGTGTGCCCAGCACCGGCGTGCTCGGTTGTGCGTGGTCCTGGGCCTGCATGACGCCCGAACGCCAGGCAGCGCGACCGGCCAGCACGGCGTCGGCAAAAGCGCCGGCCATCTGGACCGGGTCTTGCGCCAAGGCCACGGCGGTGTTGAGCAGTACGGCGTCATAACCCCACTCCAGCACCTGGCAGGCGTGCGAGGGCAGGCCAAGGCCCGCGTCCACAATCAGCGGCACATCCAGGCGCTGGCGCAGGGTTTGCAAGGCGTAGGGGTTGATAGGGCCTTTGCCTGTGCCGATAGGGGCAGCCCAAGGCATGACGGCCTGACAGCCCACATCCACCAGGCGCTGGCACAGCACCAGATCGTCCGTGCTGTAGGGCAAGACCTTGAAGCCGGATTTGATCAGGCGACTGGCGGCATCCACCAGTTGCAGGGTGTCGGGCTGCAGGGTGTAGTCGTCGCCGATCAGCTCCAGCTTGATCCAGTCGGTCTCGAACACCTCGCGGGCCATCTCTGCGGTGGTGATGGCTTCTTGCAGGCTGTGGCAACCGGCCGTGTTGGGCAAGACCGGCACTTCGGACTGACGCAGCAAGTTCCAGAAGTCCTGCGAGGCGTTGCCCGCACCGGTCTGGCGACGCAAGGAAGCCGTGAGCATGGCCGGGCGAGAACGCTCAATGGCCTGCAGCAGCACCGCTGGCGAGGGATAGCGCGAGGTACCCAGCAACAAGCGGGAGTCAAAGCTTTGGCCGTACAGGACCAGGGCGTCAGAAGTCGTAGCGCTCATGAAAGGTCAGCCTCCGGTGATGGGGGAGATGAGTTCAATGCGGTCACCGCTGTTGAGCAGGTGCGTCGCATATTGGCTTTTGGGGATGAACTGCAAGTTGACAGCTGCTGCAAATGGCGGCGTGATGCCGCAGGCTTGCACCGCATCGGCCAGGCTGGCGCCAGCGGGCAGTCTCAAGCTTTGTGCATTGAGGGTGACGTTCAAGGCTTGGGGGTCAGTCATGTTCGAATCGCATGTCAAAGCGCTTGGCCAAGGCCGTGTCTTGAGAGTGAACCCATTGCATGACCACGTCCAGCATGGCAGGGGCAATCATGAAGCCGTGGCGGTACAGACCGTTGATTTGCAAGGTGCGCGGCGTCAGGGCGCGCACAGCGGGCAGGTTGTCGGGCAAGGTTGGACGCGCCTGGGTGAGGACCTCCAGTATGCGCGCCTCAGCAAACCCACTGTGCACGGTGTAAGCAGCGCTGAGCAGCTCCAGTGTGGAGCGCACGCTCACAGGCGAAAGGTCTTCAGTTTCGATTTCCGTGGCGCCAATCACGAATACATGGTCTTGCTTGGGCGCAATGTAGATGGGGTAGCGGGGGTGGATCAATCGGGTCGGGCGCTGCAGCGTCACTTCCGGAGCGTGCAGGCGAATCACTTCGCCGCGTACGCCGCGCAATTGGTTCCACTCGGTGCGAGAACCCAGGCCCCGGCAGTCAAACACCCAGTCGGGCTGCCCCGAGGTGCCCGGTGAAAAGTCGGTCACATCGCGTGGGCTGTCGCAATGCAGCTGTACGCCTTGCTGTTTCAGGTCGGTCCACAAAGCCGAGAGCAGCTGGCGGTTGTCCAGCTGGCCTTCGCCAGGGAGGTACAAGGCTTGCGCGAACCGTTGGGCCACCGCAGGTTCATGTGCGGCCAGGGCCTCTGCCTCCAGGGCCACAGGCGCCGGCAGGTTGGGTTGACCTTGCTGGTTGCGTGCGATCAGCTGGCTGAAACGGCGTGCTTCTGCCTGGTCCTGGCGGTGCCAGAGGATGAGCGTGCCGTTGCGTTGAAAGTACACCGGCTCAGACAAGGTCTGCAGCAATTGTGGCCAGCGCGAGAGCGCGTATTCGCCCATGCGCACGACGCCCGGCTCAGTGATGGCCGATTCCGCCAAGGGCGCCAGCATGGCAGCAGCCACGCGGGCGGCAGCGCCTTGGGCATCGGCCTGTTGCGCTTCAAAAAGTTCTACGCGGTGGCCGTCTCGGGCCAGGGTGCTGGCCAGCAAACGGCCCATGAGCCCGCCGCCAAGCACCACACTCCAAGGCTTGAGATTCATGTGTCGTTCAAGGGGAGGATTTACAGCTTCCAGATTATCGCCGAGTTCACGTCAGCAGGATCAGTGAGTTGGCAGTGCGAGGACCATGGGGCAGGGCTTAACGGTTCAAGGCTGTTTGCCTTCGGTCACGAAGCCAATCTTGGCCAGGCCTGCACGCTGCGCAGCGCTCATGGCCTCTGCCACGTATTCGTAAGAGACTTTTTTGTCGCCACGAATGTAGAGCTGCGGCTGGGGGTCTTTGCCAGCGTGTTCGCGCAGGGCGCTTTCCAGCGCATCGGCGGCCACGGGCTGCTTGCCTAAAAAGAACTGACCCTGCGCGTCCACGGCCAGTTGCAGGTTCTCGGGAGGGGTCTTGTCTTTGGTGCTGCTGGCGCTCGGCAGCTCGACCTTGACCGCATGCTGCACCACCGGGATGGTTATGATGAAGATGATGAGCAGAACGAGCATGACGTCCACCAAGGGCGTCATGTTGATCTCGTTCATCATTTCGTCGCTGTTGCTGTCGTTGACTTCAAAGGACATGGGTGTCTCCTGGGGGCAGGCTCAGACGTTGGTATGCGAGGGCGGCGTCACGCGGGCGCCGGTCACGTAGTAGGCATGCAGATCGTGCGCAAAGCGGTTCATGCGGGCGATGATGAACTTGTTGCCCCGCACAAGTGCGTTGTAGCCCAGCACGGCAGGAATGGCCACAGCAAGGCCCAGGGCCGTCATGATCAGCGTCTCGCCAATCGGGCCAGCCACAGCCTCGATGCTGGCGCTGCCGTTCACGCTGATGCTCACCAGTGCGTGGTAAATGCCCCAGACGGTACCGAACAGGCCGACAAACGGTGCAGTCGAGCCGATGGACGCCAGAATGGCCAGTCCGTTTTGCAGGCGGGTGGTGTGGTCGTCAATCGTGTTGCGCAGACTGCGCGTGACCCAGTCGCTGATGTCGAGCCGATCGTGCAGCTGTTTTTGTGTGGTTTGGTGGTGCTCGGTAGCCTCCTGACCGACCTGGGCCAGCGTATAGAACAGGTTGTCTGGGCGTTTGCTGAGCTCGGCCAGCCCTTCGGCGAGGCTGGTGGCGTGCCAGAACTTCTCGCTGGTCAGCGCGCTTTGTTTGTGGCGCCAGACGTCCATTGCCTTGAGCACGATGACCACCCAGCTCAGGACAGACATGCCGATCAGGGCAATGAGGATCAGACGGGTGACGACATCACCTTGCAGCCAGATGTGGGAAATGCCAAAAGAAGTGGGCATGAGAAAACTCCTGTCAATCGAAAACGGATGAATCAGTCAAGAACAAAACGAATGGGCACGTTGAACCACATGGCCTCTGGCACGCCAGCACGCTTGCCGGGCACAAAGCGCCAGCGCTTGACAGTGTCCAGGGCCACATTGTCCAGACGTGTGTAGCCACTGGAGGTGCGGATTTCGGCTTTTTCTGCGCGGCCTTCAGTGTTGATGAAGACGCGAATGACGACGGTACCTTCCTCGCCCATGCGTTTGCTCGCAGTTGGGTAGAGCGGCTTGGGGTTATTGAGGTAGTCGGCGTCCGTGGACGGCAGCACTACGGCCGGGCTTGGTGTGGTGTTCGGGCGCGGGTTGCCTGCGACCGGAGCAGCGGCTGCAGCTGCAGGGGTGGGGGTAGGCATGGCAGCGGGCAAGACAGGTGCAGCCTCGCTCGGCGCTGCCGGAGTGACGACCGGGCTGGGTTGCAGCTGGGGCTGAACCACAGGGGTGGGCTTGGGCCGAGGTTGAGGCTTGACCTTGGGTTGCGCCGGCTGCGGCTTGGGGGCTGGCGGAGCAGGGGTGTCCATGATCACACTGGCCATGATGATGTTGTCCGCCTCGCCCGTGGTGGGCTGCTGGCTCAGCAGGCCCTGGGTCAGCAACCACGCCACGGCGACGTGTGCAAGCAAGACCGCACCCGTGACGCGCCAAGTGCGACTGTGGTGAATACGGTAGGGCCGACGTGCGGGCTCGTGCGAGAGGGTGATCATGCGGCAGTCAAAAAAGGGGGCTTGGTGTGTGCCAGAGGTTCCAGTGGCAACAGCCGGTCAATGGTAATGTCTTTAACGCTGGCGCAGCCAGTCAGGGCCAGCGTGGTTTCGAATTCGTCGCGCAGCAGGCGCAGCACATGGGCCACGCCACGCGCTCCCGCATGAGCCAGGCCAAACAGTGCAGGGCGCCCCACCAGGGCCGCGTCCGCGCCCAGGGCCAGGGCCTTGAAGAGGTCGGTGCCTCGGCGGATACCGCCGTCCACCAGCACCAAGGCGTCTTCGCGCTCTTGGCGTACGGCGTCCACCACACGGGGCAGCAACTCAGCGGTGGAGGGCATGGTGTCGAGCACGCGGCCGCCGTGGTTGCTGACGATCACGCCTTCAGCGCCGATCCGCAGCGCCTGACGGGCATCCTGCGCGTGGGTGATGCCTTTGATCAGCACAGGCAAGCGGGTTTGGCCAATGAGCCACTGCACATCGTCCCAGCGGGGGGCTATGTCGGCCAGGCCTGCGCACAGGCCCGGTCCATTGGCGGTGGTTGGCTCAGGCCAGTGCACGGCGCGTACGCCTTCTGGCAAAGGCATGCCGTGGCGTCGTTCGCGGTCACGCACGCCGTGTACCGGCGCGTCCACTGTCAAAACAATTGCGTGGTAGCCAGCGTCTTCCACGTCAGAGAGCAGGGCTTGCACGCGGCTGCGGTCGCTTTGCCAATACATCTGGAACCACAGTGGGCCAGAGTCCTGGTCTTGTAAAAAGGTGCTGGCCACATCCTGCAAAGGCGTGCTGGTCTGGTGCGACAGCACCATGCCACAGCCTTGTGCGGCAGCGGCCATGGCCATGCCGGATTCGCCGTGATGGTGGGCCCAACGCTGGTAGGCCATGGGAGCAACCAGCAGCGGCATGGGCCACTCGCGGCCGAGCAAGGTGCAACGGGTATGACCGCCTCGCAGGTCTTGCAGCACACGAGGGGCCAGCCCCAAGGACTGCCAGGCGCCAATGTTTCGGTGCAGCGTCACCTCGTCGGCTGCGCCGCCGCTGAAATAGGCCCACGCAGCCTCGCCTAGAGCGGCCCGCGCGGCGCGCTCGTGGCCGTTCAGGGTGATGATGTGTTCGTTCATGGCGGGGCGCTACAGAACAGATGTTGGCTCAGGTATCGGCCCATTGGCGCAGCAGGTTGTGATAAACCCCAGTCAGAGCCGTGGTTTCTGGGGTTTCGCCGTGCTGCTGGCGCAGCTTGAGCAGGTTCATGTCCAGGTCGAACAGCAGGCGGCGTTGCTCGTCGGAGCGGACCATGCTTTCGATCCAGAAAAACGAGGCGATGCGTTCACCCCGGGTGACCGGGCTAACTTGATGCACGCTGGTGCCGGGGTAAAGCACGGCGTCTCCAGCGGCCAGTTTCACGCCACGGCTACCGTAGGTGTCTTGCACCATCAACTCGCCGCCATCGTAGTCACCCGGGTCCGATAAAAACACAGTGCATGAAACATCGGTGCGCAGCCACTCACCCGTGGTGGGCAACTTGAGAACAGCGCCGTCTACATGCTGACCATAAAAATTGCTCTCACCACCGTAGCGGTTGAACAGCGGCGGCAAGATACGTTTGGGCAGGGCTGCCGAAAAGAACAGGGCATCGCGCTGCAAGGCTAGCAGGATCAGGGCCTGCAAGCGCTTGGAGACTTCTGTGCCTTGGGCCAGTTGACGATTGTTCTTCTGCGCCAGCGCTTGAACGCCTGCTGTACTGCCCCCGTCCAGCCACAAGGTCTCGTCGCTCATCCACTCGCGTGCTTGGGCGACTTCTTGAGCCGTGAGAATCTGGGTCAGGTGCAGCAGCATGGCATGTCCTCAGAACATGGCTTTCAAGCTCAGCTCAACACGGCGGGGGGTGCCGGGAATATAGAAGCTGGAGTAGAGCTGATCAGCGTACAGTTTGTTGGTCAGGTTGGTGACGTTGAGCTTGAGCACTGTGTTGGCGTTGAGCGTGTGCTCCACCATGGCGTCTACAGTGGTAAAAGCTTGCGCTGTGTTGTTGTTGATCAGAGCAGTTTGTTCGCTGCGGTAGTTCAGTCCTGCGCCTAGGCGCCACATCGGAGCCACTTTGTAGGTGGACCACAAGCTCGCGCTGTGTTTGGGGGTCAAGCCGGTTCGTGCCCCTGCAGGTTTGCTGCCTTGGGCGCGACCCTCGTCAATCGTTGCATCCGGGATCCAGGTGTGGTTATAGAAAATTTCCCATGCGGGGGTAATGCTCCCTGCAAAATTGAACTCCATGCCGGTGGCGTGACGCTTGCCTGACAGCAGGAAGTTGTCGGCAGTAGGTTCGTCGAGGTTGCGTTCATTGAACTTTTCCGAGTGGAATAAAGCGATGCCCAGCAACCCCTTGTTGTTGAAGACATTGAATTTGGCGCCCACTTCAAAGTTGCGACTCTTCTCTGCGGGGGTGTTCAGCCACAACAGGTTGTTGCCCGTCAGTGTGCCCGATGCCGTACTGGGGGTGTACTGGTACGTGTCTGCCTGTGTGTTGAAGGACTCGCCCCAGGAGGTGTAGTACGTTGTGTTGGCATCTGGTTGCCACAAAGCGCCCAAGCGAGGACTCCACAATGTCTCTGACATGCGGTGAGGTGCATTGCTCAGGTTGACGAAATCTGCCTTGAGGTGGTCCATGCGCAGACCCGCCACCAATTTGAATGCTTCGTTCAGACTCATCGTGTCTTGTACGAAGAGTCCGATGGATTTGGCTTTGAAACTGGCCATCGGAATGTCACCGCGGTTGTTGGTGGCAGAAACGCGATCGTTGGGCGTGGCAGCGTTCGTGGGTGCGTTGCTCAGGCCGCTGGCTGCACTGTTATTGCGCAGGGCTTTTTCGTCGTACACATCGATGCCAGCCACCAGATCGTGCCGCTTGCCAAGCCAATTGAATTCACCTGTGAAATCAGACTGGATTTGCGTGATATCGCTTTCGGCTCTGCGGGCTTTGGCACCGCGGCTGATCGTTGCCGTGTTGTAGTTTCCCATCGTTGTACCACTTGCAAAACGATTGGCGCTGCCGACCAGATCACGTTCGTAGTGACCATGACGCACGATGGTTTTGATTTGGCTGTCTTGATCGAGCCGATGGGTGTGTGTGAATGTCCCATGGCTTGTTTGGGTGCGCACATAGTCGCTGGCCATGCCATAGTAGTTGCGCGCGTCGAGCAGTGGGACGATCGTGCCCCCCGTCAATGTCGTGCTCAGTTGTGGATGGCTGTAGAGTGGACGACCATCTGTTTCCAAGTGATAGAGGCCGATCGAAAACTCGTCGCGTTCACCAATACCCCAGCGGTACGAGCCTGCAGCCCCTTTTTTGTCTACAGTCGCTCCCCAGTTGTCGGCTTGATGCGTCATGGCATTCAGACGTACCGCGGAGGATTCGCCTGTTTGCCAATTGAAATCACCAGTCAGGCGCTTGCTGTTTCCGCTTCCAAGTGTGAGGTTGGCCTCGTGCTGATCCATCAGGAACGGTTGCTTGTTGACCTGATTGACTACGCCTCCTGTGGAGCCTTTGCCGAAGAGCATGGATGCAGAGCCTTTGAGGACTTCGACGCGCTCATTGTTAAAGGTGTCACGTTCAGTCATCGGGACATCGCGTAATCCATCCACATAAATATCACCCGCTTGCTGCAGTGAAAAACCGCGCAGGCGGACATCTTCCTCGCCTGTTTCTCCAGCAAGAAACGTCACGCCAGCCGTGGTCTTGAGCACTTCGCGGAAATCATCAAGGTTGCGATCGCCTATGAGCTTTTCGGTCATGACCGTCACGGTTTGCGGAATGTCCTTGAGTTCCTGGTTGCCTTTGGCAATGCCGGTTTTCTTGACCAGCAAAGTCTCTTTGGCTGCCGTGGGCGATTCGGCGTTGTCCTTGACCGTCACGGTCTTGAGGGTTTTTTCTGCAGCGGCGTCTTGCGCCAGCGCTGGGGTGGCGGCGCCGATGGAGCCGGCCAGCATCATGGTTGCCAGGGGCAGCAATTTATGGGGTGGGTTTTGCACAGGATGGATCATGGTGAAAGTCAACCAAAAAAACTCGCAACTAATTACGATCAAAAACACTGGCTCGCTATCACCCCTGGGCGCATGCCCAAAGCGAATGGCTGGCTGACGGAAAAAAGGGGGAGTACAACGCGCAGGACTTGCGGCCCTGCGCGTTGTCAGTGGGCTTACTTGTAGCCCACGCGGTCGAGCATTTGCTGAACCTTGATCTGGTTCATGCCTACGGCGCTGATGGGGATCAGCTCGCTTTTGAAGCTGCCGCCGCTCATGGCCTTGAGCGCCGGGTTGTCAAAGCTCACGCCTTTGGCCGCTGGCCACTCGTTGTTGCCGTTGGCAAAGTGGTTTTGTGCCGAAGGGCTGGCCAGGTATTCCAGGAACTTGATGGCGTTGTCCACGTTCTTGCTGTGCTTAGCCACGGCGCCGCCTGCAATGTTGAGGTGTGTGCCCCAGCTGCTTTGGTTGGGGAAGACCACGCCTACTTTTTCGGCCACGGCGCGGTCAGCGGGGTTGCCCGAGCGCATCAGGCGCGCCAGGTAGTAGCTGTTGCTGATGGCCACGCCACATTCGCCCGAGGCCACAGCCTTGATCTGGTCGGTGTCACCGCCCTTGGGGCTGCGGGCCATGTTGTCCACCAGGCCTTTGAGCCAGACTTCGGTTTTTTGCGGGCCCAGGTGTTCGGTCATGGCGCCAAACAGGCTCAGGTTGTAGGGGTGAGAGCCCGAACGGGTGCACAGCTGACCTTTGAACTTGGGGTCGGCCAGGTTTTCGTAGCTGGCGAAGTCGCTCTTTTTGTATTTCAGCTTGTCAAACACCACCACACGGGCGCGGGTGGACAGTCCAAACCAGGCGGTGGCGCCGCTGGCATCGGGCTGGGCACTCAGGTTTTCCGGAATGGCTTTTTCCAGCACAGCCGAGCGAATGGGCAGGAATTGCTCGTTGACTTGTGCACGCCACAGGCGAGCCGCATCCACCAGCAAGATCACGTCGGCGGGGGAGGCGCTGCCCTCGGCCTTGAGGCGGGCCAGGATGCCCGCATCGTCCGCATCCACGCGGTTGATTTTGATGCCGGTGGCTTTGGTGAAGTCGCTGTAAAGGGCTTCGTCGGTCGGGTAGTGACGCGCGGAGTAGATATTGACCTCCTGGGCGGCTGCAAAGCCAGCGCTGCAGGCGGTCAGGGTGGCGATGAACAGGGTGCGAAGAGCAGTCATGAAAGCATCCATAGATCAAACAATGGACGCAGTATAACTCAAATGAGAATTAATCTCAATATCATTTATCGCGGTGGGGTTGTCGATTGAGCAGCAACACCGGAATCAGGCCAAAAGCGACCAAGGCCAAAGAAGGAATGGCCGCTTCGCCCAGGCGCTCGTCTCGTGCGAGCTGGTAGGCCACTACCGCCAGGGTGTCGCTGTTGAAGGGGCGCAGGACCAGCGTGGCGGGCAATTCCTTCATCACATCAACAAACACCAGCAGCACCGCTGCCACCACGTTTGTGCGCAGCAAGGGCAGGTGGACGTGTCGCCACAGCGCCCAGCCCTGCACACCCAGGGTGCGTGATGCCTCATCGAGCGAGCCGGGAATACGTGCATACGCGCTGTCCACCGACTGCATGGCCACGGCGGTAAAGCGCACCAGATAAGCCCAGACCAGCGCCACGCCCGTGGTGGTGAGCAGGGCGGTGAGCGGTTGCATGGCGCTGATGGCGTGCGTCAGCGACAGCGGCAGCAAGATGCCCACCACGACCACAGCGCCGGGAATGGCGTAGCCCAGATGGATCAGGCGTGCCAAAAGTCGGGTCAAGGTGGTGGGCAACAGGCGGTTGCGAGCCCCAATCAGCAGCGCGAGCGCAACGGCCAGAAGGGCGGTGATGCCCGCCAGGCGCAGGCTGTTCCAGCCCCACTGCAGGTACTGTTGCCAGCCCGCTGCTTGCGGGTCGCTGAGCCAGCGCCACAACAAAATGCCGCTGGGCAGCAAGAAGCCCAGCAGCACAGGGATACTGCCCAAAGCCAGCAGGCCCCAGCCTTTGAGTGCGCTTGTAGCGGGCGTGCTCGCGGAGGTCTTGGCCGAGCTGCGGGTGCTGTAAAACCGTTGCTTGCTTTGCGCGTGCTTTTCTGCCTGGAGCAGCACCAGCACCACCACGAGCAAGACCGAAGCCAGCTGCCCTGCTACCAAAGGCGCATCCATGGACAGCCAGGCTTTATAAATGCCTGCTGTGAAGCTCTGGATGCCAAAGTAGCTGGAGACGCCAAAGTCTGCCAGTGTTTCCATCAGGGCCAGGGCCACCCCTGCGGCAATGGCAGGTCTGGCCATGGGCAAGGCGATGGTCAGAACCCGGCGGGCTTTGGAAGCGCCCAGCAAGCGGGCTGCCTCCATCAGCCGGCTGGCCTGCTCTTGCAGGGCGGCTTTGACCAGCAGGTAAACATAAGGGTAGAGCGTGAGCGTGAACACCAGCACAGCGCCCCACAGGCTGCGAATGTCGGGCCACAAGGCGCCTTGCCAGCCGGTGGCTTGGCGCAGCGCCGTTTGCAGGGGGCCACTGAACTGCAAAAAGTCTGTGTAGGCGTAGGCCACCACGTATGCGGGCATAGCCATGGGCAGCAAAAGTGCCCACTCCAGCCAGCGTCTGCCCGGAAACTGGAATAGGCTCACCAGCGCTGCCGTTGCCGAGCCCAGCAGCGCCACCAGTACGCCCACGCCCAGGCAAAGCCAAAGCGATGTCCAGGCATAGTCGGGCAACACGGTGTGCAGCATGTGGCCGATCAGATCGGTCTGCTCTGCATCCATGCCCAACCAGGCGCCCCAGATGGACAGGCTGGGCCAGGCCAGCAAAGCCGCCAGCAGCACCAAAGCCACGGTCGAGCTGGTGCGCACAAAGGTTCGGCGGGTGGCGGTTGTTGGGGAGCTCATGGCTGCCAAATTGTAGGGACAAGTTTCGGAGGGACGCCGGCTCTGTCAAAATTCCTGCATGTATCTGGACATTCAAAACACTTCGGTCCGTTATTCCGGGCAGGCTCATTGCGCGGTTGAAGCGGCCTCTTTTGGCTTGATGCCTGGCGAAATTGGCGTGCTGCTCGGGCCTTCGGGCTGTGGCAAAACCACCTTGCTGCGCGCGATTGCCGGGCTGGAGCCTATCGTGGCCGGGCAGGTCCGCTTGGCCGGGCGTGTGGTGGCGACACCCTTTTTGTCGCTGGATGTGCAACAACGACGTGTGGGCATGGTGTTTCAGGACTACGCCCTGTTTCCACACATGACTGTCGAACAGAACGTGGCTTACGGATTACACGGCTTGCCCGCAGCGCAGCGCCAGGCACGTGTGCAAGAGGTGTTGGCTTTGGTGGACTTGGATTCAAGTAGTCAGGTTTATCCACATGCCTTGTCCGGTGGGCAGCAGCAGCGCGTAGCGCTTGCGAGGGCGCTGGCACCGCAGCCCGATGTGTTGTTGATGGACGAACCGTTTTCCAACCTGGATGTGGAGTTGCGTCAGCGCCTGGCCGATGATGTGCGCCAGATCCTCAAGCGTGCCCACACCACCGCGCTCATGGTTACGCACGACCAGCAAGAAGCATTTGCCATGGCTGACAAGGTTGGGGTCATGAAAGATGGGCGCCTGCATCAGTGGGATACGCCCTACGCCGTTTATCACCGCCCGGGCAGCCGCTTTGTGGCCGAGTTTGTGGGGCGCGGTGTGTGGGTGCCTGCAGTACTGAAGCTGGAGGCAGGGCAACTGCTGGTTCAAACACCTGTAGGTGCACTGTCGGACCCGCAGGAATGTCCCTTGCCTGATGCCTACAAGGATGGGCTTTGCGAGGTGCTCCTGCGTTCAGATGATGTGGTGTACGACCCGGCATCCCCTGTGCGCGCCCGGATTGTGCGCAAGGACTTCCAAGGCGCCGATTTCCTCTACACCCTGGAGCTTGACGGCGGTTTGCAAGTGCTGAGTCTGGTGCCCAGCCATCATGAGCACGAAGTGGGCGAACGTGTGGGGGTTCGGCTGGACATGGACCACGTGGTCACCTTCGAAACCCCATGATGTTTTTTGTTCATGCGCGTTTGCTCAACGCGCCTGGATGGCAGCTGTCAGTTGCTGCAGGAATTTGGGGTCGTTGACTTCGGTGGTGCTGCCGTAATGGGCCACGACGCGGCCTGAGCGGTCTATCAGGTATTTGTTGAAGTTCCACGAAGGTGACTTCCCGGTGGTTTTGGTCAAGGCCTTGAACAAGGCGTTGGCGTTATTGCCGCGTACAGATGACTTAGCAAACATCGGAAACACCACGCCGTAGGTGTTGTAGCAAAAGTCGGCAATGTCCTTGTTGTTGCTTTTTTCCTGGAAGAAATCGTTGGACGGAAAGCCCAGGATGACCAAACCCCGGTCCTTGTATTGCTGATAGAGGGCTTCGAGCCCTTGGTACTGGTAGGTGAAGCCGCAGTAGCTGGCGGTGTTGACCACCAGCACCACCTTGCCGCTGTACTGGCACAGGTTCTGCGGGGAGTCGTCCTGCAGCTTGGGGAAGGTGTGGTTGAGGATGGCCGGGCAGCTGGACGCTGCAGCTTTAGGCTCTGCAGCCCAGGCTTTGCCGCTGATCATCAGCGTGGCCAGAACACAAGCAGTCATCCATGTTTTCATGCGGTTCTTTCAGGAGAAGGTTGTGTGCTCAGACGGTCAATGCGCAAGACTTGAGCACGTCCAGGGGAATGATGTCAAGCGCCTGTTCGTGTGTGCTTTCAAGGACAACGGGTGGCGCCACACCGGCGTCATAAGCCTCTTTCCAGCGGCTCGCGCACAGACACCAACGGTCACCGGGCTTGAGGCCCCGAAAACGGTACTCAGGCCGCGGTGTGACCAGATCGTTGCCTTGAGCGACGGAAAAGTCCAGAAACGCCTGTGTCACGCGGGCGCAGACCAAGTGCAAGCCAGAGTCATCGGGCAGTGTCCGACAGCAGCCATCGCGCAGGTAACCCGTCAAAGGTGCGTAGGAGCAGGCCACCAAAGGTGTGCCTAAAACATTGCGTTCAGTTGTGATCATGTGTCGGGGTTCGGTTGTGCTCACATCATGTCCAGATTTTCCAGACAGGCCGTCTGACGTTTGAGTGCCAACAGGGATTCAGGGGACATTTTCCCAAGTTGGTGATAAACCACGCCCAGCCTGGGGTTGCGTTCGAAGTGCTGCCGGTGGCGATCGAAAAAGTCCCAATACAGGGCGTTGAAGGGGCAGGCCTGCTCGCCAGTCCGCGCCTTGGGGTCGTAGGCGCAGCCTTTGCAGTGGTCACCCATGCGCTGCAGGTAGGCCGCGCTGCTGACATAGGGCTTGGTGGCCAGCTGCCCGCCATCGGCCCACTGGCTCATGCCCAGGGTGTTGGGCGCTTCCACCCATTCAAACGCGTCGATGTAGATGCCCAGATACCAGTGGTGCAGCGCCTGTGGGTCCAGCCCCGCCAGTAGCGCGAAGTTGCCGATCACCATGAGCCGCTGGATGTGGTGGGCGTAGGCGTGCTCCAGCGACTGGCCAATCGCGCTGGCCAGGCAGGCCATGCGGGTCTCGCCCGTCCAGAACCAGTCGGGCAGGGGGCGCTTGTGGCCCAGATGGTTTGCCTCGGTATAGCCAGGCATACGCGCCCAGTACACGCCGCGCACGTACTCACGCCAGCCCAGGATCTGCCGGATGAAGCCTTCAGCCGCATGCAGCGGGGCCTGACCCGCACGCCAGGCTTGCTCGGTGCGCTGCACCACCTCGCACGGGTGCAGCATCTTGGTGTTGAGCGCAAATGACAGCAGTGAATGGAACAGGTGCCAGCTGCGCTGCGAGATCGCGTCCTGAAAGTCGCCAAAGTGGGGCAGGGCGTTCTGGATGAAATGGTCGAGCTGCTCCAGGGCCTCGCTGCGGTTGAGCGGCCAGCGAAAGGCCTCGGCCTGTGGATGGCCCATGGTCTGCACACCTGCAGCGGTGATGGTTTGCCACAGTGCTATGTGATCGTGGGTTGGCCGGATGTCGGCAGGCACAGCGGGCGTGCCCGGCCAGGGCTTGCGGTTGTCGGCGTCAAAGTTCCACTGGCCACCTTCGGGCTGGCCGTCTTGCGTCATCAGCACGCGGTGCTTCTTGCGCTGCTGGCGGTAGAAGCTTTCCATCAGCCACTGTTTTTTGCCCGCGAATTGGCGCGCCGCTTCGTCGCGCACGGTGAAGAAGTGTTCGCTGTCCACCATGCGCACCGGCACGGCGCACGAGGCACCCCACACGCGCAAGGCTTCATCAAGCCGCCACTCGTCGGGCGCTTGGTATTCGACCGCCGTAGCTTTGTAATGGGCGATCAGGGCGTCCAGGTTGGCCGTCAGGCTCTGGCGGTTGCTCGCGTCGTCGATGGCCACGTAGCGCACCCGGTGGCCCGCGCTTTTGAGCTGGGCCGCGAAGTCGCGCATGGCTGCAAAAATGCCCAACACCTTTTGCGCGTGGTGGCGCACGTAATCGGTCTCGCTGCGCACTTCCATCAGCACGTAGACCACATCGGCGCGCACCTTGCCGAACCAGCTGTGCAAGGGGCTCAGCTGGTCGCCCAGCACCAGGCGCAGGGTCGGACCGATTGGCGTGTTCATGACGAGGCGCCTTTGCGTGGCTGGCTTTGCCCGCCGGGGCCCGCTTGACGGCAGCGGTCAGAGCAGTACTTGACCTGTTCCCAGTCACGCGCCCATTTGCGCCGCCAGGTGAAGGGCAGGCCGCAGGCGGCGCAGATTTTTTGCGGCAGGTCGGATTTCTTGCGCATCTTCATGGTCAGAAGTCCAGCGTCATTTGGTTTTTTTGGGCGGCGGGGGCCCGGCGTGCAACGGACCGTTCTTCGCCCCGTGCATCACGGCTGGCACCGGGCATGCCGCGGCGTGAGCCGTGGCGTTCGACCACCGCTGCCTTGGCCGCCCGCACCGCAGGCTGGCGGCGCAGCGCGTGCATGCGGGTTTTCGAGGCGCGCAGCGCGTCCATCAGTTCGACCGGCGGCACCGCAATGTCCTGGCCCACACGCACGCCGCAGCGCTCGGCCACATCGGCGCTCATGCGCCAGGGCTCGAACAACCAAGTGTCGGGCACACGGCGCAGCGCAGGCAGCCACTGGCGCACAAAGCGGCCTTGCGGGTCGTGGTCGACCGCCTGCTTGACGGGGTTGTAGACGCGGGTGGTGTTGATGCCGGTGGTGCCCGACTGCATCTGCATCTGCGGCCAGTGGATGCCGGGTTCGTAGTCCAGAAACTGCCGCGCCAGCCAGTTGCCGACCGGGTGCCAGTGCAGCCACAGCGGGTAGGCCGCCACCGATACCAGCATGGCGCGCATGCGGAAGTTGAGCCAGCCCGTCTCGCGCAACATCGCCACGCAGGCGTCGACCATGGGCCAACCGGTGCGGCCCTGCTGCAGCACTTCAAAGTGGGCCGGGTTCCAGTCGGCTTCGCGCAGCCCGTCGTAGCCGCGGTGCAGGTTGCGCCACTCCAGCTCGGGCTCGCTCTCCAGTTTCTGGATGAAGTGGCAATGCCAGTACAGGCGGCTCACAAAGCCCTGCAGGCCCAGGCGCTGGCGTTTGTCTTCGGGCGGCAAGGCGGCCAGTTGTTCGCGGGTGGCTTGCACCACCTCGCGCATGCTCACGCAGCCGTGGGCCAGGTAGGGCGACAGGCGCGAGCAGGCGTCAGGCGCCGACAGCGGGGACGAAATGCCGCCCCGGTAGCGGGTGCTGCGGTGCTGCAGAAAGTCCCTCAGCACCGCCTCAGCGCGGGGCCGCCCCCCGCGCTGGCGTTTGGGGGGCTCGAAGGGGTCCAGCGCCAGTTCAGCCGCGGTGGGCAGCGGGCGACTGCCCCAGTGCCACACCGCTACGTGCTGCGCGTGGCTCAGATCGGGCGTGTGCAGCACCTCAGGCATGGGCGCCTGCAAGGTGGCCATGTGCCGCTCCCAGCGCGGCTGCCATTCGCGCCGATCGCGCAAACGGCGCACCACGCCGAACTGCGGCCACTCCTGCCAGCCCACGCCATGTGCACGGCACCAGCGGCCCACGGCCAGGTCGCGTGCAAAGGTGTGGGCGTTGCCGGTTTCCTCGTGGGCATGCACTGCCTCGAACGGCGCGGCAGCGTGCAGGGCGGCCAGCACATCGGCCACTTCGCCCACGGCCACATGCAGGCGGCTGCCGAGTTGCCGCAGTTGCGCGTTGAGTGCATCTAGCGATTCGCGCACAAAGCCGTAGTGCTGCGCTGCGGCGTCGGGCTGCGCCCACAGGCTGGGTTCGACCACGTACAGGCAGAGCACCGGGCCCAGGCGGGCGGCTTCGTGTAGCGGCCAGTGGTCCTGCACGCGCAGGTCGCGCTTGAACCAGACGACGCAGTAGCTCATGCCGGGCTCAGCTGTTGGCGCGGCGCTTGAGCCAGCGCATCAGGCCGCCCACCAGCGGCAGCTTTTCGTACAGCTCTTCGGCCGCGTTCCAGTAGTCGCGATGCAGGGTGACCAGCCCCGCCTCGTTGAATACGAGGTGTGTGCCGCCGCGCACGGTTTGCCAGCTCGTGGTGTCAAAGCGCTTGAAGCGGAAGCGGAAGTCCCAGACCAGAAAGCACTTGTTGTCCTGCACGATGCGCTCGGTCACGATGAAATGCGGCGAGTCGAGCGCCACGAACATGTGGGCAAAAATGCCTTCGATCTCGCCCAGACCCTGCACCTCGTTGAACGGGTCCTTGAAGCGGGCCTGTGGGCTGTAAATGTCGGGCAGGCGTTGCAGGTCCTGTGGCTGCAGCTGCTCGAAGAACTGCACGAGACGCTCGACAGCCTGAGGAATGGGTGTGGTGGTCATGGTCATCAAAGTCCGGTGATGCGGCGCACCGCGGCAAAGTACAGGCGATAGGGCAGCAGGCGCAGCAGTTTCATCACACGGGTGAAGCGCTTGGGAAAGTGGATGTCGAACTCGCCGCGCGCCCAGCCCTGCACGATGGCCTGCGCGGCCTGCTCGGGCGTGATCAGCGCGGGCATGTGGAATTGGTTCTGCGCGGTCAGCGGTGTCTCCACAAAGCCGGGGTTGATCACGCTCACGCCCAGACCGTGCGGCTGCAGGTCCAGGTACAGGGTCTCTGCCAGGTTGATGAGCGCCGCCTTGGTGGGCCCATAGGCCAGGCTTTGCGGCAGGCCCCGAAAGCCCGCCACGCTGCTGACCAGGCTGATGTGCCCTTGGCCGCGGCGCACCATGGCGGGCGTGACGGCTTCGAGCACATGCAAAGCGCCCACGGTGTTGATTTCGTGGTGGCGCAGCAGGTCGGGCAGGTCGATCTCGGTGGCGCGCATGGCGTGGTAGTGGCCAGCGCAGTAGCACACCAGGTCGAGCGGGCCATCGGTCAGGATGCGCTCGGCTGCAGCCTGCACGGCGGCGGCATCGGTCACGTCCAGCGGCAGCGCGACGCTGCCTGGGTGCTGGTCGATAAAGGCCTGCAGGGCATCGGCTTTGCGGGCCGAAACGATCACGGTTGCTCCCAGCGCGTGCAGCTGCTCGGCCAGAGCCCGGCCGATGCCGGTGGATGCACCGATCAGCCAGACGCGCTGAGCACGCCAGTCGCGAATCGGCGGGTTGAGGGCGGGCAACAGTCTCACGGCGTGTGCTTCTGAAAGGACAGCGTGACCTCGCCCAGCCGCAAGCCGAACTTGCTCATGGTGGCGCGGTTGAGCATGACGCGCTCGTCGATTAGGTACATCCAGTCGTCAAACTGCACCTCGTACACCTTGCCGTCCACCGGCAGCTTGAGCGTGTAGGCCCACTGGAAGGCATTGCCCACGGTGCGGCCGCTGGCGGTGCCCACCACATCGTCTGCGGTGCCGGTGTAGCGCCCGTCGGCCTGCTTGGTCAGGCGCCAGATGCGCCGGTCTTTTTGGCCGTCCGAATAGGTGAAGTGCTCGTCGAGCACGCCCTGGTTGCCGTCCCAGCGGCCTTCCATGTCCACGGTGAAGCGCCGCACCACCTGCCCGCTGCGGTCCTGGAAGATGCCGTGCGCGGTGATGCGGCCGTTGAAGTACTGGGCCAGGTCCAGCTGTGGCTGCTCGGATGCGTATTGCTCGATGTTCTGGCTGGCGCAGCCTGCCATCATGGCCGCAGAGGCGAGCAAGGCAGGTATCCAGCGGCGAGGATGTTTGAATAAAGTCATGGAACCTCCGCAAGGGTGGAGCGGGATGAAGAGGGCGCTCGGATGAACGCTAGGTAGAGACCGACTGCAGCCAGCAACTTGAGCGAACAAGGCAGCACTGCATAAGCCAGCGTGAGGGCCTGCAGGCCTTCGGGCGAGGATGTCCCGGGTTGGTAGCCCAGCAGATCAAGTAAGGGCAGGGCCAGACCAGCGGCCAATGCGAGGTTGAGTTTGCTGGCCAGGTTCCACCAGCCAAAGTAAGCACCTTCGCGCTGGCCGCGATCGCCATGATCGGCGATCATCCCGGCCAGCATGGCACCGGGCAAGGCCAGATCGGAGCCAAGTGCCAAGCCAGACAGGGCGCAGACCCACCAAAAGCCAATCACATCGCCAGTCGACAGCGTGGCAGCCCACAGGAAAACCGCCACTGACAGCAACATGCCCATCAACCAGCTGTGGGCCAGACCCCAGCGGGCCACAGCACGCATCCACAGCGGCATCGACAGGGCCGCAGCCACAAAGTAAGTTGCCAAAAAGAGAGGCTCCTGCGCCGGGGCATTGAGCCGGTCCTGGATGAAAAACAGCACTAGCGTGGCAGGTACGGCGCTGGCCATGCCGCTCACCACAAAGACCGCCATCAACCGCCGAAACGGCGCATGCCGCCAAGGGTGGAGCAGGTCTTCGCGCAGCGGGTGGCTGTGCTTCATAGCCGAGGCGAGCGGTGGAGGACTGCGGTGCCAGGCCCACAGGCCAGCCGCAAGGGCCAGCGCAAACACGCCGATCCACTCGCCCCAGCCCAGCAGGCTGGGCAGCACCGAAGCCAGCACCACGCCCACCAGGCCCGCGCCTTCGCGCCAGGCCACGATACGGGCGCGCTGCACCTCGTCACCGCCCAGCCTCGCACCCCACGCCTGGTGCGCTATGGCCAAGAGGCTGAAGGCCAGACTGGTGAGCATCAACATGACCATCAGTACCAATGGATTGCCCGGGTTCGCCCAGGGCGGGAAAAACAGCAAGCCCATGCTCAGCACCAGCAGCAGGGCGGCCACCACCCCCGCGCCAATGACATGGTGCGAAGAACGTTTAAACAACCGATCACCAAAGCGGCCGAGCCAGGGATCGGTGACTCCATCGAAAATTCGCGCGAGCAACAGCACCATGCCCAAGGTGGCCAGCGGTATGCCATAGCGGGTGGCATACATGTTTGGCAGGTGTACGTACAGCGGTAGTGCGACAAAAGCCAGCGGCAGTCCCAGCAAGCCATAGCGCAAGCCCATGCCTGCAGTCAGCGTAGAGGTCGGCGCAGTGTATGGGGTCATGGCTTGGTGCCCAGCAGAGCCACGCGCATGTCAGGCTCGGAAGTGGTGGGCGCCAGCCAGATGCCAAAAAACAGGCGTGCAAAGGCGGGGTCATCCACCTGTCCAGCCAAACGGCCGTTGTGCCAGAAGCGCGCGCCCTGGCCTGGCAGGTGCTGGCCGCTGATGCGGTCACCGACTTTCACATCCGGAAAGATCCTCTGCATCTCGGCCAGCCAGCGCTGGGCTTGGGCTTCGGGAATGGGGCCGGCGCGCTGCATTTCCTGCAGTGAGCGCTCGGCAATGGCCTGGCCCTTGAGTTCAAGCAGATACTCCAGCTCCAGCACCAGCGGTTGTTCGACGGGGGCGCTGTGGCGGAAGTCAGGCAAAGTCCATAGCCTTGCGTGGTAGACGCGCAGCCCCCAAAACCGCAATGTGGCCTCACCTTGCAGACGGGCACCGGGCAACTGCGGGCTGGCCAGCGCCGTATGCGCAGACAGCAGCAAACCCAGCCACAGAGCCCAGGCGGTCTTAGCGCACCAGCGTGTACTGCACCACATCGATGTCCCCGGCATCAAAGCCAGCCTCGCAATAAGCCAGGTAGAACTCCCAGATGCGCATGAAGCGTTCGTCAAAACCCAAGGCCAGCACTTCATCCTTGCGGGCCATAAAGTCCGCGCGCCAGCGTCGGCAGGTTTCTGCGTAGTCGCGGCCAAAGGCCAACTCGTCTATCACCTTCAGACCAGCAGCTTGCGCATAGTGACGGAATTCGCTGGGGCAGGGCAGGCAACCACCGGGGAAGATGTATTGCTGGATGAAATCGGTGGATTGGCTGTAGCGTTCGAACAAAGAGTCCTGAATCACGATGCTCTGGATGCAGGCGCGACCACCGGGCTTGAGCAGCCGGGCCACGCTTTCGAAATAGGTGGGCCAGTATTCCTGGCCTACGGCCTCGATCATTTCGATGGAGCAAACGGCGTCATAAGGGCCATCATCAATATCGCGGTAGTCCTGCAGTCGAAGGTCGGCCTTGTGGGCTTGACCTTGCGCGGCCAGACGTTGCTCTGCCCAGGCCAGTTGTTCGGTAGAGAGGGTGACACCGGTAATGCTGGCGCCAAACTCCAGCGTGGCTTTTTCTGCCAGGGCGCCCCAACCGCAGCCGATTTCAAGAACACGGTCGCCGCGTCTGACGCCAGCCATGTGCAAGGCGCGACGCACTTTGGTGTCTTGAGCCTGTTGCATGTCCTGTGACAGATCGCCGCGAAAAAGGCCCGAGGAATAGTTCATCGTTCCGTCCAGCCACAGCTGATAGAACGCATTGCCCAGATCGTAGTGGGCATGGATGTTTTTGCGGCTGTTGGCCTTCGTGTTGCGGTTGAGCAAATGGCGCATGCGGTAGAGCAGCCGCCCTGCCCAGGAGCCATGAATCACATTGTCCAGTGCACGGCGATTAGCCACCAACAGCTGCAGCAGCTGTGCCAGGTGTGGCGTTGTCCAGTCTCCTGCGATGTAACTCTCTGCAAAGCCAATATCGCCGGATTTGAGGGCGGCGCCAAAAGGTTTCCAGTTGTGCAGGTGCATGCTCACATGGGGGCCTTGACCATCCCCAACAGTCTGCACGCTACCGTCGGGTAACTGCAAAGTCAGCGAGCCGTGACGCAGTTGTTGCAGCATCCGGAAAACAGTGCGTGCAGATGCAGGCGCGCGTGCGGGCAGTTGCAGTCGGGGCTGAGCGGTGGCGGTCAAGGTGTTCATGGGCATGTCTCTCTTAAAGTCATGATCGGGTCACGAATTGATCTGGGGCCGGTGGTTTGCTGAAAAACTGCACACGCTTGAGCCACAGCTGAAGCGCCTGCCAGTGGATGCGTGCCATTACCATGAGCGTCATGGCTGGGTAGCGCCACAGGGCGCGTCGCAGAGTGGCAGCGTCAATAGCAACCAGCTTGCCGCTGACGCTGGTGTTGATCAGCGGGCCTTCGGCATCATCATGGTCAACGCGCACCACGGTACGTGCGTGCCCATCGCGCTCGGTGCGCATGAAACGAAAGCGGTAACTGCCTTGCACACGGCAAAAGGGCGAGACGTGGAAACATTTGTGTGCCAGCAGTTCGCTGCCGTAGCGAGGGGTATCGAGCACATAGCAATGGCGTTCGCCAAAGGTGTTGTTGACCTCGACCACAATCACCCGCAAGCTACCGTCTGCACGGTGGCAGTACCAGAAACTGACGGGCTTGAAGGTGTAACCCAGCATGCGCGGGTAGGTGTGCAACCAGACCTCGCCGTCTGCATCTTCAATGCCCTCGCGCTTGAGTGTTTCCATCAACCAGGCCAGCGCGCCACCTTCTTCAGGACCGCGCCCGTCACCATGGTCTGCATCAAAAAAACTGATGGCGCCCGCGCGGTTGACCGCCAGGCCGCCCATGGCTGTGGGCTGATAGAGCTGGCGCATGGGCAGCATCAAAAAGCATGTTCCGTAGGCAAACGCATGCCGCCGTGGGCGCAGACGGGCGTGGCGCACCTGGCCAAAACCCATTTGTGCCACTGCGCTGTTGTTCATGCGGCCACCTTGCGCGCTTGTTGTGTGTGCGCAAGCAAAGCTTGTGCAGCTGCCAGGCCGGACTTGAGGCCATCTTCGTGAAAACCGTAGCCCGTCCATGCACCGCAGTACCAGGTGCGCCGTTCGCCTTGCAGTGTGGGTACGCGTTTTTGTGCTTCGATGGCGGCTAAGTCAAACACCGGGTGGCTGTATTCAAACTCGGCAAGGATCTGATGTCGCGCAATCGGGCGCACCGGGTTCAACGATTCCACAATGTGCTGCTCAAAAGGCAAAGGCTGCAGTTTGTTGAGCAGGTAGTGCAGGCACACCCGGCTGGACTCGGTGTTCGTGTCTGCGGCGCGTTCGTAATTCCAGGCGGCCCAGGTGCTCTGGCGCGACGGCAGCACCGATGTGTCGGTATGCAAAACGGCCAGGTTGGGCTGGTATTTGATGGAGCCCAACACCTCGGCTTCTTTAGCCGTGGGTTGAGCCAGCAGGGCCAGTGCCTGATCTGAGTGTGTGGCCAGGACCACATGGTCAAAGCGTTCGCTTCCAGCGTCTGTGTGGATCATGACGCCTGCCGCATGACGCTCGATGCGGCGAACTGGGGTTTTCAGTCTTGCGTCGTCAAGCTTGGCCACGATTTTGTCAACGTAGTGGCGGGCGCCTCCAACCACGGTGTGCCACTGAGGGCGGTTGTTGACCTGCAAGAGTCCGTGGTTGTGACAAAAGCGGATCATGGTGGCTACGGGAAACTGCAGCATCTGATCGGTCGGACAACTCCAGATGCAGCCAAGCATCGGCAGGAAGTACCAGTCCTGAAACGCTTTACCAAAGCGATGGCGTTCCAAAAACGCCTCAAGTGGCTCGGCCAGATCAGCTTCCCGGCCTTGCGTGGCCAGACGGGTGCACAAGCGGTTAAAACGCAGCAGGTCCGACAGCATGCCCAGAAAGCTTGGGCTGATCAGGTTGCGCTTTTGGGCAAACACAGTACCGAGGTTGTTGCCACTCCACTCCAGCGCATTTGTGCCACGGGCGTTGGGCACCCGCACAGAAAAAGACATGTCCGATTTGGCGGTTTCCACGTCCAGTTCGTCCAGAAGCGCGATCAGTTCGGGGTAAGTGCGTTCGTTGAAGACCAGAAAACCCGTGTCCACCCCCCAGGTGGTTCGACTCTCGGCAGTGGGTAATGTGATGTCCACCGTATGTGTGTGCCCTCCGAAATAGTCTCCAGCTTCAAACAGCGTGACATCCATGTGTTCGCGCAAATGGTGAGCTGCTGCCAGACCGGAGATGCCTGAACCAATAATTGCAACACGCATGAAAATCCTTGTTTGTCCTAGACAAATTTATTCTATATGAGAAAATAAACTTATGCACAAGACTTTTGTCCATGCAAAAAATCATCGGCAGTACAAACAAAATGACAAACAATTTGCCTTCAGAGGAGCTGGGGACAACCGCCCCTCATGCTGGATGGACGATTTCCGACGTTGAACGGGAAACCGGACTGGGTAAAGACACCTTGCGTGTCTGGGAACGCCGCTACGGTTTTCCTCAGCCCCTTCGCAGCGGAACAAGCGAGCGGATTTATTCCCACGATCAGGTTCAAAAACTGCAACTGATCAAGCGCTTGCTCGATGCAGGGGAGCGTCCGGGCAAAGTGGTCGCACTCGACGTGCTGGCACTTCAAACCCTCTTGAGCGAAAAAATCAGTACTGCACCCAAAAGTGGCAAGCGCGGCAAGTCCAGTCATACATTGATGCAAGCCGCTGTTGAGGACCTGCAAGAGCCTTGGGTGCAATGGTTGGCTGATGACGAGACCTTACAGATCAAGCAGGCCTTGCAACAAAAAATCTTGCGCCACGGCCTGGGTCAGGTTGTCGGCAGCACGATTGCACCACTTTGCCAACTCATTGGCGAGGCATGGATGAAGGGCGAGATTTCCGTTTATCAGGAGCACCTGTTTACTGAAATTCTTCAGGGGGTTTTGCGGGAAGCCATCACGTCGATTGACGGCACGATGAACCTCGGCAGCCGAAGTCCCAGGGTGCTGTTAACCACCACGCCCAACGAGATGCACGGTTTGGGCTTGCTGATGGCCGAGAGTCACTTTGCGTTGGAGTCTTGCGAACGATATGTGCTGGGCACCTCCACGCCGCTGGCTGACACGGTCGAGGCAGTACGTCGCCTGCGCATTGACATTTTGGCCTTGAGTTTTAGCGCCTACGCCTCACGCAACGAAGTCGTGGACAGTCTGCGTTTGCTGCGCTCGCAACTTGATCCCAATGTTGAAATTTGGGTCGGTGGAGCAGGGGCGAAAGCCTGTGCCAAACGCTTGCCCGAAGGCGTGGTTCTGTTGCTCAGTTCTGGCGCTGTTTCTGAGCATGTCAAAGTCTGGCGAGAAGACAAACAGCTACAAGCGATCTGAAGAAAATCACCCATCTGGCTTGCATGCTTTCACCTACGCATTCAGCCGTGCGCTCCTTGATCGACGCGATCGATCCCGAGGCATACGCTCGCACCAGAAACTTTTTGGATGGTGCAGTCACATGCCTGTCGCCTTACATCACGCATGGGATCGTCAGCGTGCCCGACATACTGGCCAGCGTTCATAAGCGCCAGCCGCTGCAACCGCAGCACAAGTTGGTGTACGAGTTTGGCTGGCGCGAGTACTTTCGCCATGTCTGGCGCAAGCGTGGAGAGGGTATTTTCAGTTCTTTGCACCCTGGCCCCTTGCCCGATGAGGCCTACACCACGTGTGTACCGTTCGACATCCGTGAAGGTGCGACAGGCGTACCTGTCATCGACAAGGCCATCCATACGCTCTATCAAACTGGTTACCTGCACAACCACGCCCGAATGTGGCTGGCCAGTTATGCCGTGCATGTGCGCAAAGTTCACTGGCGTGCAGGTGCAGACTGGCTTTACGGACATTTGCTGGATGGCGATCTGGCCAGCAACCATTTGAGCTGGCAGTGGGTGGCTGGTACCGGCAGCACCAAGCCCTATCTCTTCAATGCAGATAATGTGGCGCGCTATGCACCTGAGGAATGGAACAGCTTTGGCACCATCGTGGACAACACCTACGAGGCGCTAGAGCAACTGGCCAGGACCCCGCTTTCCTGTCCTGCCCCTCTGTGGCAAAACGCTGCTGTTCAGTCGCCGCAGCTTGAGCCTCCTTTGACAAGTCAACCCCCATCGATGCGCTTCAGCGCACCGGATGCAACCCTCGTTGCAGGGCGAGATGTTTGGCTGGTGCACCCGTGGAACATGGCCCAAACGCTCACCGATCTGCCCGAAGACAGTTTGGTGGTGGGCGTGTTGCTGTCCAACTTCCATGAAAGGTGGCCATGGAGCGAACGCCGCTGGCGTTTCGTGACAGATCGCATGCTGCAACTCACCTCCTGCATTTGGCATGGTGAAGCACAGACCCTGGCACAAGCGCTGCAAGCTGCTCATAGCGTTCGCAGCATTGATGAGCCGCACCTTGAGCCGTGGCTCCAGCAACTGGCGACATGCGAGCCGCCTGCTGCTCTGTTCCCAACAGTTGATGGATGTTGTGAGTCCTTTAGCCAGTGGTGGCGACAGGTGACGCGACATCAAAACGTGGCGCTAGCGTCATGACGCAAACGACTATCGTCCCGCGCGCACACGCCATTGACCCCAAGAGTCTTGAGACCCTTCCGCATGCCACTGGGGTCTACATTTTCAAGTGGGAGGGTACCTTGCCCTTGTACATAGGCAAGAGCGTAGATATCCGTAGTCGTGTTTTAGCCCACCTGCGGGCAGAAGACGAGGCCGCCATGATCGCGCAATCCCGATGCGTCGAATACATAGAAACCGCTGGCGAAATTGGCGCTTTGTTGCTTGAGGCGAGGCTGATCAAGCAGAAAAGTCCACTTTTTAATATTCGCTTGCGCAGCACACGCAGCCTTTGTGCCATTCGTCTTTCAGAAGAAGCCGATGTGCTCAGGCCTAAGGTGGTCAGTGGCAGAGATTTGGCAATTGGCCAAGTCAACGGCTTGTATGGTCTCTTTGGTTCTGTGCATGCAGCCCAAAGCAAGCTGCGCGAATTGGCTGAACAGCACAGTCTGTGCCTGGGTTTGCTAGGGTTGGAGAAGGTCAGCAAACGAGGCTGCTTTGGCTTGCAAGTCAAAACCTGCCTGGGCGCCTGCGTGGGCAGGGAAGACCGGCAAGCCCACGACCAGAGACTGTTTACAGCACTGGTGGACTTAAAAGTGCACGCCTGGCCCTTTGCAGGCGCGGTGGATCTGGTTGAGCAAAACGGGGATTGGACTCAACGCCACCGTATTCAGGACTGGCGTTACCAGGGAACCTGGTGCTCAAGAACGCAGCAGCGCACCCAGCACACTCAGCAAGCCTTTGACTTGGACACTTACAAAATCCTGGTGAAGCCGATCATGATGCGCACCGCTCGCGTGGAGTCGGTATAAATCATCGGTAGAACAGCTTTAGCACGATTTTTCCTCTATTGTCTGCGGCCTCATATTACAGACTGATTTAGGAAACGAAGCAGATTCCTGCATGGGGTAGGCGTCAGCAACATAAGCTGGCCCCTTCATCACCATCACGATGATGCATCCGATAGCGACAGTCAGGACAAGCGTCCAGTCAAGAGTGATCAAGCCCAACATGATGTAGAAAAACAGGTCAACTTTGTTGTCAGGCTGAGCGTTGGGCCATAGCCACTCAGCTGCATAGGCAGTAGCAGCCGCGAGCAGTGGAAGGGCGGTTCCCGCAAACAAGAAGATATGCAGTTTCTTCCAAATCCGCCACTCCAGGCCAGCTGGAGAGCGTTGGAACCCGTTGAGCTTATTGAGGAGTTTCATGGCGAATATCCTTTTACTCAGAGCGCACTGACGGCAATGTCCAGTTACGCCAAAGCGTCAGCAGACGAAGGCTTGTTGTTCCCACAGCACAAGATGTCACTGCGACCCACTGAGGTGCACCAATCCACATCAATCCAGCATAGAGCAAGGCTCCAACCAATGCGCAGATGGCGACATCCATCTTTTTGAGCATGGCGCTCAAGGCTGAACTCTCTGGTTTTTGGAGGTCTGGAAAATCGAAGCTGAATCAGACAACTTTGATTTTTCCAGCTTTTGAACATCCAATCCCACGCTGGCCAGCCGATGAAGTAGTGCTTTGTAGCTTGCTTCATCCACATCTGGCGTACGAGACAGAATCCACAAATATTCACGATTTGGCTCACTGACTGCAGCCAACTCGTAACGCTCGTCCAGATCAATCACCCAGTAGTTTCCCCAGACGAAAGGCAGGAACGATAACCAGGCAGGCGCAAATCTGACTTCTAGCTTGGCCGACTGCGGACCTCCAATTTGCCGTGCCAGCCCCTGTGCAATTTGAAGGGTTCCATCTGCCAGGCGACATTGGTTCAGAACGCTGATTTGGCTATTCGCAAGCAGCGAATATTCGGCAGACGTGTCAGACACACATTTTTTCTGGAACTGGTTTGGAAATTTGGCGATCTCGTACCAGCGGCCCAGGTAGCGCGATACGTCCAGCTTGGGGATTGTTTGCAGTGTGTCAGGGGGTTGTGCCCACCCAAGCGGTGCCATGAAAGCCAACAGCAAGGCCGGCAAAATGTTGCGCAACTTCATGGCTCAACAGTTTAGTCGGAGGAGAAGTCCTGCGCTTGGAACCGCTTTTCGATCGCAACCGATGCGAGGCAACTAGGAAAGCGATGGAGCGGGTGATGGGAATCGAACCCACGTTATTTGCTTGGGAAGCAAGAGTCCTACCATTGAACGACACCCGCGCTGGACCGTAAGTTTACTTCATGATATCGCCCAAGCAGAGGTACTTGATCTCCACATAGTCGTCGATGCCATGGTGCGAGCCCTCGCGGCCCAGACCTGACTGCTTAACGCCGCCAAAAGGCACATGTTCGGTGGCCAGAATGCCCACGTTGATGCCGACCATGCCGTATTCCAGCGCCTCGCTCACGCGGAAGATGCGGCCCACATCGCGGCTGTAGAAATAGCTGGCCAGACCAAAGATGGTGTTGTTGGCTGCGTCAATGGCTTCCTGCTCGGTCTTGAACTTGAAGATGGGCGCGAAGGGGCCGAAGGTTTCTTCGGTCGCGCAGACCATGTCGGCCGTGGCGTCCGCCACCACTGTGGGCTCAAAAAACTGGCCCGACAGGCGCTTGCCACCCGTCAGCACGCGGGCGCCCTTGGCCACGGCGTCCTGCACATGGCGCTCCACTTTTTCGATGGCCGAAGGCTCGATCAACGGGCCCTGGTTCACGCCGTCTTCAAAGCCATTGCCGACCTTGGCGGTTTTCACCTTGGCGGCGAACTTTTGCGCGAATTCCTCGTACACGCCTTCCTGCACATAGATGCGGTTGGAACACACGCAGGTCTGGCCCGCGTTGCGGTACTTGCTGGCAAAGGCGCCTTCCACCGCACTGTCGATATCTGCATCGTCAAACACGATGAAGGGCGCGTTGCCGCCCAGCTCCAGCGACATCTTCTTGACGGTGGGGGCCGACTGCGCCATCAGGATGCGGCCGACTTCGGTCGAACCGGTGAAGCTGATGTGGCGCACCACGTCGCTGGCGCACAGCACCTTGCCAATCGCAATGCTGTTGTTCGCGTCGGCGGTGACGATGTTGATCACGCCCGCTGGAATGCCAGCGCGCAGGGCCAGCTCGGCCGCTGCCAGTGCCGTCAAAGGGGTTTGCTCGGCGGGCTTGATGATGACCGGACAACCGGCAGCAATCGCGGGCGCCACTTTGCGGGTGATCATGGCCAGCGGAAAGTTCCAGGGCGTGATGGCGGCGCACACGCCAATCGGCTGGCGAATCACCATCAGGCGGCGGTTGTTGTCAAACTGGGGCAGGGTCTCGCCGTTGATGCGCTTGGCTTCTTCGGCAAACCACTCCACAAAGCTGGCGCCGTAAGCCACTTCGCCGCGCGACTCGGCCATGG